>JAABUP010000662.1_pt1 | contig 74036 bp, 81 predicted proteins | sample 5559201 | NCBI WGS metagenome assembly JAABUP01 (sample SAMN10711887, study PRJNA513373) | rock metagenome | isolation source: Antarctica rocks | place: Antarctica | reverse complement strand
CAGGGGGTGACGGCGGTGGCGAAGGTGACGGTGGAGGGACTGCAGGAGGCGGGGACTCTGGAGGGGGAAAGGGAGGGGGTGAGGGGGGTGGGGACATGTCAGAGATACTGGCCGAAACATTGTTATATGTGATGTTGCCTGCAATGCCAATCTGCCCAGCTTGCAGGTTGATGACATCCCCAACAACATTGACGACAGCTGATCCAGCAGCATTGGTGGTGAGAGCAATGCTGCTGTCTCCTACGGCACCGTAGACAATGGTGTGGGTGCTGTTGGTGAAGAGCACAGGGCTTTGGCCATAGGTAAGCAGCAGGGGTCCTTCTGAGCCTAGACTTGCAAGCCGGATGGTGGTGCTGCCGTTGCTTGCTCCTAGTCTCAGAGTGGAGGGGTGCTGCACAGCACAGACAGGCTCTCAAGAACTTTCTGCAGCAGCTGCAGCTATGTCAGAGTTGACTTGACTGACCATAGGCGCAAGAATAGCGCAACTAGTGTGCGCAACTCCCAGGGAAGAGATGCTTGTAGCCTACATGACTGAGCACGCAGTTGTGTGAATCCTGCATCACAGGTTGATACAGACATGATCTATGTCAACTCTTTTGAGCAGGCACCAAGCTACAATCCTGGCGCGTGAGCAGCTCCTTTCTGAGTTTGTATGCTTATGGCAAAGGTCAAGTGTTTGCACAGCGCATGACTGGGCAACATTGTGCACTCATGCTTCACAGGGTCATGGCCAAAGACAGTTCATCAGCTCAACAAAGAAGTCTGCCTGGATGTGTTCACCTCCACTCTGACAGGATACATTTCATCAACATCAGTGACAACACCACATTCATTGTCATCACCAAAGCACATTTGGCAAAGACTGCCCTACATGCAGCTTGGTCAACAGTTGTCCAAATCCAGGCTGACATTGCAAACGTTGGCATTCAGCAGGCAAGCATGTCAGTGCATGAGTGTGTACCTCTGTACTCCCACTATCCGCTATCAAGCCCGTGGGCTGATCATTGCCGTACACTTCCAACCCAAAAGGTGTTGCGACACTGCTGGTGTCCAGATCTGAGCTGCTGCTAAGGTTGCTGATAATCTGGTCCACATCCAGCAACAGGTGCCGACCAGCTGCTGCTGTGTGGGTGATCTGTGCAGTCCTGTTGGTGGCACCTGTGCAACAAACGTTTCTGATGCGGCGCTTGATGAGCCTTTTTGCTCAGACATGCCTGTGGAGCATGAAACCATCATGCATGGTAAGATATGCAACAGCAATTTGCAAGGTGGCTTATGCACCCACTTGAAAGGAGCAAAATCCTGACACAAAAACTTGTTAACTCGTTAACAGTCATAATTAACTTCCAGTGCTACTTTAGCCCAGCATGAAGCTGCAGACAAGCCAAACTGAAACAAAAGTCAGGCAGTATACCTGTCTGCTGCAGGCGCCTTCTGCCTGAAGAAGATGTAGAAGAGACAGTATTCAGCGGCCGCACAAAGACATTGCCATACACTGTTAGGTCTGCCTCCTGGCTATCTGCATGTGATCATGACATAAGATAAACATCCCAGAGGATGAAAACTTTGTGTATGTGCTACACAAAAGCAGAGTGCAGGACCTTGTCATTTTTACATACGTGGAGCTACTCAGGACTGTATCTACCTGACCTGAGTGAGTGAGTAAGTGAGTGAGTGTGTGAATGACTGAGTGAGTGCATGAGTGAGTGAGTGCATGATGATTGGCAGATAAGCCTCAGGAGTGATGCAAGTACACGCAATGAAAAGCAGGCTAAGTTGCATGGCAGCATCGGCTGATGGCATACCAAGTATTGTGCACAAAACACAAACGAAAATGCCTAACAAAAAATGCAAAGCACTAAGCGACAGCAGTGTTGCTACTGTGCAGCTGATGTGATGACATATATAGCTGTTGCTACTAGCCCAGCATGTCAAAACACCTCAGAGTTTGAGGCATCAGTGTAAACAGCAGATAACACAAGACCGTGCAACTCTTAGAAACCGTGACATGCTTCTGCAGCAGCACGCAAGGGGTCCTTTGGTCGGGAGCCTGATTGAATGTGACAGACAGTGTCCACAGACAGTGCACATTGTGAACCTTCCAGAAAGATTTCAACAGATGCCGACTGCTGACTGCCTGTCTGATGCCACAATGTATGTCAGCAACAATATACAGCAGGCATGCACAAGGTGATGTAATGTGTATTCTTTGTTCTGGTCCAGCTTACCAGAGCCCACAGTAGCTGTGCCACCACTTGGCACCAGTTGCAGGCTCTTCTTCTTGACAATGAGCCCACCCTCTAGGTCCAAGGTGAAGAAGTTGTTAGCCAGCGAGAAACCTCCGAAAATGAGCAGAGCGTCATGCAGCAGGATCAGCAGCAAGATGCTTGACACCTGTGACAGCATAACAATAATAAACAATTTACGGGCGTTCCAGCTAATCAGTCTTGCCAGGTACCTACTAGGTGTGCCTAAACCCTGGTCCTGTGAGCCAACAGCTGTGGCAGCATGACCTTTGTCATAGCTACTGATCTGTGCACTTGGCTGATGCATCAACGCAGGTCATGTCAGATTGCAAAGTGGCGCTTTATTGTGCAAGACTTTCGCTGAATGATGACCTGGTTGAAGCAAGTCTTTCTGACACCCCTTGCTATGGTAGGTCATGCACCTATGCATGCTCTTGTGCCTAGCCCTTGTTGCATTTTCTCAATTGACCCATATGAGTGAGACCTGCTACATGTTGAGGTTCACAATCACTAAGCATGCTGAGGTTCACAATCACTAAGCATGTTGAGGTTCACAATCACTAAGCATGTTGAGGTTCACAATCACTCAGCATATTGAGGTTCACAATCACTAAGCATGTTGAGGTTCACAATCACTAAGCATAAGTAGCATATGCAGCTGAAAGTGCCTCACCAGCAAAACAGGCTGCCACCATCTGGGGCCAGGTCTTGAATGCTCGACACCCGTGGTGTCTTGTCTGTCCTCTGGGCCCACACTGGAGGCATGATCCCTGACCTCAGCCACATGCTCTGCACTGTTGGCAGTGATTTGGCTGGCACCGCGGCGCGGCTGTTGAACAGCAGGCTGGCTTTGTACAGAGCCTGCGGCATCCTGCTTAGTCTGTGCAGCGTCCTGTACTGTAGACAAAAGAGCCGAGCCTGCTTCCAGGCTTTCAAGTCTGCGACTGCCGTCAGCTTTTGGCACATCAGTCCGTGCGCGACTGCCCATTGATTGAGTCTGCTGGCCTTCAGACCGTCTGCTAGGCTGGGTCAGGGGGGATGACGCCAGGCTGAAAAAGGGTTGCAGCCTTTCACTTATTCCAGATGGCGCTGAGTCTACAGCAAGCTGTTGCGCCTGGGATGATGACCGAGCTGCGTCGCCCAAAGGCGCTACAGAGTTCCTTGCCAGTCGCCCTGGCAAAGAGGCTTGTTTGTCCTGCTCACTGAGCCTGGCACTACCTGTCAGGTTGCAGCTTATCAACACACTGTTGCACTGTGCAAAGCAGCTTCTGCATAAAAGGCGTAGAGAGTGGTACTGATACAGCTTGACACTACACTGTCTACATTACAGTCATGCTACCTGTTCTTTCCACCTGTCCAGGTAAAGTGTACTGATCTCTGACACTCTTTTGTGGCTGCAAAGGCACCACAGGGAAGAATCCCAAGGAAGAATGTCGGGCAAGATCAGGCCAGCTTGACTGCGCTGTTCTTCCTAGATCTGCCATTTGTTGTGACAAAGTGGGCTGAAGTTGTGGCGCTGCTCGCCTCCATAGGCCTGGTAAATCTGTACCTGGGCTTGCCTGCTGTGTGTCAGCTTGCCCGTCTATTACACCACTGGCATATCTGATAGGCGATTGACGCATCCCGCCTAGGACTTCAAAAGCTGGACTCCTGTCTGTCTGCCGGAAGCGCTCAGGCGATGACTTCATGTATGTGTTTATGCGAGCTGCACTGCTTGATGCCAGAAAATTTTATGTCGGCTTGCTGGGCGAGCGAGAAGATACCGTAAACGGTCAACTTGCGTGTTGAACAATGGTGTCCTGCGCAAACCATGACGGTCACTCTGAGCAACGTGAGCATTGAGCGTTGGTGTGTGGCACCTCCCACCGTCGAGAGGGCCGCGTCGCGACGACAGCATTGGGCCTTCAAGGTGATCCCACACTGTGATCCCACACTGGGACCCACAGTGGCTTCGATGCAACTGAACGGATTTTGAACATCTGGGATATGAACCGTCGCTGCATGCATATGCTCTGCAGCATGTCGTAAGGCCTTTATGAATGTGCACTTCCGAGCTTTGCCTTCGGCGCCGATCCGAAATTGACCGAGCTTGTCTGCATCGCAATCCAGTCTTTGTACTGAAATTCTACAGCCTGTGACCTGTGTCCCGTCAGCTTGCATAACACATTTTCTCTGCACCTTCGCTTCGAACGCAGTCTCTGATTTGGCTTGACGGAAGGTAGCCCCGCACAGTCTGCTCGTTTGCCGACTTGTACGTGGCGTATGCAACTCCACGTCACGCCATTCGTCCAGTGATCAAGCATGTTGTGAGCGATTTCGAATTGCAACAGGCTTGTGAGTACTGCTTTTAGGCCATGGCAGCCAACACTATGAAGGGCATTTCGTTGGTCAAGGCGGGTGGTCCAGAAAACCTCAAATACGACGATGTTCCACATCCAAAACTTGGCGACGGTCAAGTCATGATCGAGGTGTATGCAACAGCCCTCAATGGTGCAGACTTGCTGCAGCGCGCTGGCAAATACCCCCAGCCACCAGGTGGAGCTACCAAGCCATGCTCGCATACATTCACGCAGACATGTACCATACACTAGCGTTTTTGCACGCATATATGCGCACAGACACTGTTGAAGAGCTGGCCCATATGCCTACTTCCATGTGAAGCAAGCAAGCTGTGGGGTCTTGCCTTCAGCAGGATTCTATTTAGAATTCACACTATATGTGGGTTCGCCGCCCTGTAGCTGTCACAAAACAACAGTCATGTCATGGTGCGAGCTGTAGCGTATTATGTATCCAGGTGCCAGTGAGATTCTAGGGCTTGAGGTAGCCGGCATTGTTCATGAAGTTAGCAAAGGGGTGACCAAGTACAAGAAGGGTGACAAAGTCATGGCGCTGCTAGATGGTGGTGGGTATGCCCAGTACGCTGCAGCACCAGAGGGCTTTGTCATGCCTATGCCAAAGAATCTTTCCTTTGCTGAAGCTGCTGGCATTCCTGAGGTCAGAAGATGTTATCACCTGTCACCTTTTCCTTGACCACTGTTGAATTGAGCAGCAATTGTTCTGCTGTTCCAGCATACTAGCTGGCATGCTGGTCCTGATGCTGCTTGAGCATATTGTTTGATTTGCAACAAGCACAATATGAAGCCATCGTGGCAGATGCATGCCAGTACGCCATCAAGCATTTCCAGGATTCAAAGTGAGCCATTCAAGACCGGCCAAATCCATCTGCCATCTGCACTTGGATAAGGATGTATGGCTCAGCACTGGTTTTTATCAGCAAAGCAGGCAACATGCACAACTCTTCATTCATTGTAAACAGTCAAACTGTGTTGTACGCAGCACTGTGCATAGGTACTTGCAAAACAGCCAGCGCATCATACAGAAGTCTGCGAAGAAACGTCAGTACAGCTAATGCTAGGCAACTTAACTTGCAAGCCCTGTTGCAGGTCTTTTTGACAGCTTACTTGGAGCTGGTGATGCTTGGTGGCTTGTCAAAGGGCCAAAGCGTCCTTATACATGCAGGAGCCAGTGGAGTAGGTAAGTCCCACCACTCTGAGTGAGTGAGTGAGTGAGCGAGCGAGCCAGCGAGCACATGCGCACTTTCAGTATACACCATGTGTTCTTGCATGGTCAGTACTTGCAAGCAAACCAAATTTTCCAGTTGGATCTGCAGTCTTGCAAACACTTGATGAAAACCTGATGGGCTGAGTTGGCAGCAGTTGGAGAGCACAGCTCCTGTTTCACTGTTGGCAGGACCATGTGGCAATGTCAAAAAGAGTCCAGCCAACAGCCGCATCAGCACAGGTTGTTGCTTGTCTGCAGGAACAGCAGCAATACAGGTAGCCAAGCAAATAGGCGCCAAGATCTTCACTACAGCTGGCTCGCAGGAGAAGCTTGACTTTGCCAAAGAGCTGGGAGCACATGTGCTCATCAACTATAAGGAGCAGGACTTTGCCGAGGTTGTGAAGAAGGAGACTGCAGGACCTGAAGTCAAGGTCAGCATGCACCATGTGCAACCAGCAGACGGTTCAGAATGCTGTGGAAGACTGGACGCACATATTGCATGGCATGAGTGCTTAATTGCATCAGTGCTGTTTTGCTGCACACTCATTGGCGCCCTGCCAAACAAGCACGTCCCAATTACCTGGGCCTGTGGTGTTCTGCCTTGCTGTTCCTTTATATATTCTTTCTGCCTTGAAAGTGAGCGCTCAATTTCAAAAATGTGTGCGTCAGCTAGTGAATACATGGCATATCTTTTGCAGGCAATACCAGGAGGCCCTAAACCTGCGCCAGGAGTGAACGTCATCCTAGACCTGGTGGGCGCGTCGCATTTCTCCGCAAACCTGCAGTCTCTGACAATTGAGGGCAAACTGCTGCTTGTGGGCGTTCCCAGCGGCGTGAAGGCAGAGATTGATCTTGCCTCCGTGAGTCCTGCCTGCTGTGTTTTTTTTCTTTTCTTTGTCAGTCATGATAGGCCTATTGTACATGGCACAATTCGATGGTTGCCGGCATAACTTTCATTCCTGCAGAGCCTAAGGCTCTACCCCTGGCCTTCTATGAGTCTGGCCTGCATTCTTCGTCCTGCTGGTGGCATGCCCACTGAGTGTGCAGCACTGGGTGCAGATCTGTTGAGAATCACACTTGTCATCTGTCTAAACTGTGTGGTGCAACCAGTCATGTGCAGCTATGCCTGCACCACTGCAAAGGTTGGCTGGCAGATGCACGTGTGAAACCTTGACGGCATGAGTGGCTGCAGTCAGAACATGCACGTTTGCCCAGTTGCATTGTGCATTGTCTTCTTGACACACAGCAGCCAGAGTCAAGAAAACAGCATCTGCAAGGATGAGGCACATAATAGCTTTTGCAAGGATTAGGCAGTACTTTTGATGTTGTTGTTTCACCATGTCTTGCCATCCTGTAGGACAAATGTATCGCAAACATGCATTATATTTTGCTGAACTTACTTGCTGACTGCAGTGTTTGGGTAAGAGGCTGCAAATAATTGGCAGCACAATGCGAGCGCGCCCCGCACAATTCAAGGAGACCATTGTAGCCGATTTCACATCCTTTGCTGGAGACAAGTTCTCAACAGGAGAAATGAAGCCTATAATTGACAAGCAATTCAAGCTATCTGACTGCAAGGAAGCACATGAATATATGGAAGCAAAGAAGAACAAGGGAAAGATTGTACTGATTGTCAAAGAACAATGATGTGTATCGGAAGCTAATGATGGCAGATTATTTGCTCACACAGCAAGTTCTTGCTGCAGCATCAGCAGGCAGCATAACATGTCCAGCTCCTTTATGGCGCAAAAAAGGTGTCAACTTTGTGGTCATGACTGCATGTCTGTCTTGCTGCTCAGGTGCCTGCTGAATCTAATCTTTCTGTGAGGTTCAGCTTGACACGCACAATGCTTGGTTGGCATGCATGCCTTACTGCACATGGCAACGTTCCCAATGCTGTTTTGTCCTCAGACAGTGTGTCCTGAAGCATTTCACTAGAAGCATTAGCTTCAAGTTTGAACCCCTTCAGGCAGTATGCCATCAGCGTGAAACCTTATAAGGAATGAGATTTAGGCAAACAAGTCTTAACTTGCAAGTCAAGTGCTGCAAGTCAAGAGCTATGCATGCGGCTGCACCCAAGACAGAGCTAGCTATCTGCCTAACTTGACTCAGTCAAGTTGGCTGCTGTGGTTGGCATCACACCATGCTACAACTGGTCCCTACATTTGCAAAGTCAACAATTGAAGCACAGAGCTCTGAGCATCGTGTCAATCTGACCCAGCATATCAGAGTCTTGACACTGCCTGCAAGGGAAGGCAGGTATGTGGCAAGGGTGCAATGCGGCTAGGTCTGAGTGCAGGGCCCATTCCGAGCAGATCAACATTGAGTGTGCTTGCTGGACTATGATCTGCAGCTGCGTCCAACCAGAGTGTGTGGGACATGAAGCTTGCGGCACATCCTGGTTGATCCTTCCAGCAAGCTTGAAGCTACTTGTACTCATTTGTGCCGTTGCCCTACTATACAGGGCTCTGACGTTGACAGGCAAAGACATCGTCCCTTGGCATCCGTACATGTGCTCAGGAGAAGCTTCATTATGCAAATTAGTTTCATGAGAGTTGTGACGATCATGCAACCTATACTCTTTGACTGTACTGCTTTATACACGTGGACAGATGAATAGACTAGCTGCATGCACGTTGCCCTGCTCGAATGTTGACCAGCACCTTTCATCAAGCTTTGCACACTTTAGGACTAGCGTATCGTCTGTGTGCGCTTCATTGCATTACTCACAGAAGGTGTTTTGCCTCGATTTAGATCTGTGCAAAGGTATAGTGTTCTCGACTTTGCATGCCAGCATGGCTTATGCAAACATGATGCGCTCTGGCTTGACAGCAAGCAAATCACTGACAACACCTTTCTGCGCCGGAACAGGAGTACAGCAGCTCAGGCGCAGACCTTTGACCAGCCGTGCATACAGCCGACGACAGTTTGCTGCCATGGCTCAAGCTACATATGACATCTGGGTGAAGGGTAGTCCCGAAAAGAACGAGCTCGGCGATTGTGAGTGTCAAGTGTCCTGCTTGCTGTGCCGCAAACACATTCATCATCGCTGATCACGAGCACAGCAGTTTTCTGTTTTAACGTTATACTGGCCGTGCCTGCTTGTGATCAAGGATCATCACTTGACTTTGTGTGCAGGCCCATTCTCTCACCGCATGATGATGACCATGGAGGAGAAGGGCATCTCATACCACAAGAATTTGTTGGACGAGCAAAAAATGCCAGACTGGTGAGAGCTGCCTCCTTTTGCTACTCTTTGGTTTGTCAGGCTAACTGAAAGCTGCTGGGAGTATCACCCAACATTGGTTGTCTTTAACACGCTGCATATGCAATATGCTTGTGACAGAGGTTGTTCAGCTTCGCTGAGCCCATGCTGTACATGCAGGATCAAGGATGTGTGTGACGGCAACAAGCAGATCCCTTTCATGAAGGAGAATGACAGTGGCAAGTGGCTGTACGACAGTGACAAGATGGTGCCTTATCTTGAGGACAAATACCCTGACAAGAAGAAGTTGGGCAAGCCTGATGAGTGCCCGCAAGTGTGAGTCTCAGTGCTGCTCCATGCAACATGCATGTGTCTGACTGCCTACTTCTTGCTTTGCCAAATCTTCTTGAGACCCTGGCAGTCTGCCCTCTACTCAGCAAGTGTCCACAATATAGCTGAAAAGGTTACAGTGTCTGATGTGCCCTTCACGCCCTTCACGTGAGTAAAGTAGTGCGATGAAAGGCAAACAGTTGCTGTTGTGCAATTAGTGGGGCACGATGCTACTCACTGTCCTTGCGTAGTCTGCGTGAGATATGCTGTTGAGTTCAGCTACACCTGATGCGATGCTGCCTGCCAATTGGCAGTGTGTCTCTGTCTCCTCAAAGTTTAAATGTCAATGCACCCTGGTCTTGTGCACCTCACAAATCTGTCCACAGCACATCATCTTAGTGCCTGCAGTGCCTGCAGTGTCTCTCAGTCAGACAGCATGCAGACAGCTGTGTCACAGGTGCTCCTCATGCTGTGCTTCAGCATAGGGAGAGTTCTTTGCATCTGCAGTAGTAGCAAGTTGCAGATGCACTGCTGACAGACCCGTTCTCCACACTTTGCACATATCAAGTTGAGCTTACGCTCACCTGTCACAGAGAGACAAGAGCCAGTCTCCTGACTAAGTCATGTCAAAGCACATGTTTGAACTTGGATTGGCTTTATGCTGCAGAGGCAAGGAGCTATTTCCCACCAAATTTATTGAGTTTCTAACCAGCAAGCCTGGCGAGGATGAGGACAAGAAGAAGAAGGCCCTCATTGCTGAGCTGCAGAGCGTGAATGACCACCTAGAGAAGTCTGGCAAGCCGTACTTTGGTGGAGATGATGTGTGTGCCACTGACCTGTCCATGGCACCCAAGATCAAGCACATCAAAATTGGTGCTGACGAAGTCAAGGTGCGCTTTGACTGCTGCTCGGGACAGAATACTGGCGTCAGGCGTTTATCATCTGCGTGCTGGTCATTTTCACTGTGCGCTTGTCAAAGCTGCATCTGTCATGCAAGTGTGCTGCTTGCATCACTCTCTCTGTTATGATACACTTGGACAGATTTGAATTTTGCTGCAAGACATCAAAGTTTCCAAGCCTTTGTCCCTGAGGGAAATGCAGATGCCCTCAACGATGCCAGTGTTACTACGTCTCCTTGGTAAAATAATACGTATCCTGTCTGCGTTGCCTAGCCAGGTTGGCATGCAAGCACCAGACCTTTATGCAGCAAGGGCTGCATCCCGTGCTGTGCTGTCTTTGGTTCAGGCATCTGATCAGGTGCATCCTTGGTCACTGGATGCATACAGTGCATCGCTCAGGGGTCTGATTCACTCTAGTCCATTGAGAATGGGTTGTGCTGACAGCACTGTGTTTTGCAGGGATGGCAAGTACCCTCTGACCTGAAGGCTCTGCATGCCTGGATGTGCCGCATGTCAGAGCGTGACAGCTGGAAGAAGACGTATTACACTGAGCAGTATGCACGTGATGGGTGGAACTTGAAGGTCAAGAAGTTGTCAGAGGAGTCGTAGACGTTTTTGTGTACGTTAGTTCTGAAGGCTCAGCAGGGCAACAGCTTTGTTTGGTTTGCAAACATCTGTAAAGCAACGTCTGTGTGACATGCTGCTTGCAGTGATACCAGCATCTGCAAGCATTTGCATGTTTGCTGTGAGTTCAAAGCCTGAAGGATGAGCGGTGTATTTCGGGCTCATTGTTCATGTCCAAATGCATAGAGCGCACGTTGACAGATTGTTTGAGAACAGAAACCAAATTTGGCTGAGGCAGGAAAGTCACAAATAAGCAGGGCTCAGCTGTCAGGTGGTCCAGCCATATTATCAGGTTCTGCAGATCGATGCATGTTTGTCTCTAGTGATGAACTTACTGTCGCAGAAGATAATGTGTGCATGATTTGACTGGATTACAGGCGCATGGATTAAAACAGTGTCAAGACGCACAAACATTGGTCAAAGACAAGACCTGTAAAAAGCCCAAAACAAAGGACATTTGTCATGTCAAACAGTCAGACTGGTATGCAAGCTGCGTTTCGTACAGATCAATACCAAGATTTGCTATCTAGGTGATACAAGCTGCTGAGGAGCTATATGATGTCAAAGTATAGCTCAGTAGGGCTGAGTATAATAATCAGGCAACTGCACTCTGCTGCTTTGAAGTCAACTCTGTACATAAATGCAATTAACTGTGGTATCACTGGGAATGGTCAGAGTCTCATACGCTGCTGGTCGACACTTAGAAGCCGTATGTTCCCCTCACTGGGTAGTCATTCTCCTCAATGTATCTGATTCCTGCAGACAATAGCACAGATTGTCAGCTTATATTCATCAAAGGTTCATATGAAAACAGCACACACAGGCTGTTCATAGGAACTGACTGCAAATTTATATTGCGGCAGCAGCACGCGACACAGCTATAGCTAACAGAATTATGAAAAGCAACATGATTGCACAAAATGTCAGTGTGCTGCTTGTTGCTAAGCTGTGCTTGTTTGGCTATGCTTGTTAAGCTGTGCTTGGGTGGTTGTTCTTGTGTGTGTGGCTGCATCATGGCTGCACAAACATGGAAAGCAGCAGCAGGCAGTAAGGGCAGTAACAGGTGCTTACCCTCAATCATGATACGCAGGTCAGGCCTGCAGAAGGGGGAGTTGGAGTACTCAGCAATCTGGACCTGGCCCTCAGGGTTGATCAGGAACATAGCTGGCTCTGGGAAGGGGTGCTCAGTCTCCCTGATGTTACGTGGGTGGCTGACGTACAGGCCCCACTTATGCATGTCAGTCAGCTTGAGGCCGTAGGCAATGCGGTAGGTGATCTCCTTGGTCTCTGTGGTGGCACGCAGACTGTCCAACTGCACCGAAAGAGACAGCAGATGAGCTGATGATTGGAAGACTGAGGTATGGCATGAAAGGCACAACGGGAGCTACAAAACTGCCACATCAGGAGCTATAAGACATAGCAGCCAGCTGAGAGCGTGCCTTATGCACTGACAATAGGCATATCAACACCCTGCCCATGTGAGCATGTCCAACACACAGTGCACAAAGCAGCAGATGCTTTCAGGTATGTCTGGAAATCTGCTGCTTTCGTTGCAGCTGAACAGACACACAACCAAGCACAACGGCATGGAGTGACGTGATGTGGCAACCTGCTGTTCTGAATGGCAAGAGCTTTACAAGTGCTGCAGAAACTGGAAATTTGATATTGCAGAGAAAAGAGCTTACAAAGGCCTCAGCCTTCTCCCTGCCATCAGCTGTCAAAGCCAACACCTCCACACCGAGGTCATCCAATTCGTAGATGATCTGCTGCAGACTGGCCAGGTAGTTGCGGCTGACTGGGCAGTGCTTGCCACGGTAAACAACAATCAGCTGCCACTTGCCGGTGGGGGCACCGACCTCAATCACACCGCCCTGCAATTATGCATGTCAAGTCGGCAGATGTCGCAGACACAAATTAGGCTACAAACAGTCTGGCGGAATGCTTCTGGAGGGTGACGGCTGTGACAGAGTCGGAATAGTAAGATCGTAGGTAGTACGCTGTACTCACGAAGTTTGCCCGGATGGCTGCCAAGCAAGCTGCACAAAAAGAGAACAGGAGAGCAACATCCAACGCTAACAGGTGAATCTGACACCTTTCAGCCCAGACTAGCAAAACGAGCCTTGCTAGATGCACTAGGTCAAGAACTGGCCCGCTGCCGAGCGGCCCGCAAGTGAAGCGTTGCTGCAATCGCTTCAGCTGAAAAGCAACGAGAGTGTGCGTTGCTGAAATACATGCAGGCGTGGTTATAATACTCGTAAAGAACTGTCGGAGGAAGTCATGCGCGTCCCGAGGCAGCACAAACTGCTACCTTAGCCCAGGTAGGAGCGTACCTGGACTGTGTGGAGTGTAACATGAGGCAGACCCTGTCCAGGAATCAGCCTCTTGCCGGCCAACGCTGCAGCGGCCTGTTCTGGGCCCTGTTGTTGACCTCCACCTCCACCTCCACCACCGAACTTCTTCTGGAAAGCTTGCATAGTTCCTCCGCCGCTTTTGCTGCCGCTGGATGAGCCTCCGCTAGCTGCGCTGGATGCTGCGCTCTTGACTTTCTTGGTAGCACCTCCACGTACGAACGGAAGTAGTGTCGGCATTCAGGTCAGGGGATGTGCGGGAGATCTGGCACGAGCAAACAAAGATATCGGCAGGTGCTCAAGGCAAAACAGCAATGCAAAGGCTGCAGTTACAGGTCAGGCAGGTAACTGAACGCGATCTCACCTGTGTATACGCGAGCTTGAGGGTCTGCAGGCGCGAGCTTATTTTACTGTGTGTGGTTGCTGGATGACAGATCGTCAATTTCGGAGCGCTGATGCTGCAACGGGCAAATCCCGTAGGTCACGCAACCCTACCCCGCGTGCCCGACAGACTGGATTATGACTCACAACTTGCCAATTTTGGCAAGGACCGCTTGCGGCTGTAACGCCTGCGGTCTGGCATTCACCTGGAACAGGTGCACACAGTTGTCTGAAGATCCACTCCCTGACCATGGTCGATGCTTTTTGTCCGGATTGCAAGTCACTGCACCCTTCAGCTTGCTACAATACCATGTTGATAACAAACCCAAGAAACTTCAGCTTCTGCAAGCTTGCAGAGCAGATGCATCTTACCCACAGCCAAGCAGCTGTGCAAATCTATATACGTACGCAAGCAGCTTGGCTGCAACTGATACTTATCACCAGCAAACTTGTAAACTTACACAAGCCTGTGACAGCTCACTGGTTTGCTCTGCCAGACTGACATTGCCAGTTTGCAAACACATACTTGTTGGGGCATATGATGTCCCTTCATCAACAGAACAAAAGAACCTTATCTTCAGACAGCAAAACTTTGCACACTACACAAGTACATAGTGCCGCCTCTGCCACAGATACACAGAGCTCCAGCAGATTTATATAAGAGAGTTCATTCTATATAAGTCCTACAATATTTGAACCTGCAACCTTGGCATCATTTCAACCCGATGCAAAACAATCTTGGCAACAGACCAATGCCGCATATCAATCCTAGCATGGGCTGCTGTGCAATCACGAGTTGATGAAACTAGCTCTGCGGCCTTCAAAACCAGCTCGCATGAGCTTCTTCTCACGCTTCTCCATTCTGTTGGCCTTCTTTGTGTCTGCTCTACCCTGCAGATTGTCTTGCCTCCTGCAAACACACCATCACACTTGGTTGAATGGTGATTCTCATCACTAGTGATATGCTTAGCAAGGCCGCACGGCCTGTGTGAGTATACAACAGCATGCAATGCTTGCTTGTGAGTGCAGCACTAGCTGTTGTACCATGTACATGACTTGAATGGGCAAGTGCAGATGGTGAGATCTGTCTGGTATGTCATGCTGTGACAGACATGTCTCAAAAACACTCCCAGCTGAATCGCAGCATACCTCTTCTGCTTCTTGGCCTGGGCCTGCTTCTGCTCTCCCTGGCGCTGCTTCCAGGCCTTGCTCTTCTTCTCCTTCAGCTTGGCATCCTTCTTCATGGACCTGTACCAACACAACAGTGAAAGCCTGTGCATGTTAACACCATGCTGATGTGGCCTCACCCATGCTACAATGCCACTTGCCACCTCCCAAAAAGCACACCATCAAGTAACCTTGCTGAAACATTGATCACAATTACAGGTTGTTGCTTCTGTCCTTGTCATGAGAACAGGCGTTGTAGCTGCTGTAGTTCAGGCTGAACAGCCTTCACAGCAATCATCACCAGCCATGATTCAACAAATGCTGTGACATCAACAGTGGGGTAGTCCACATTGGCCAACACTGATCTTCCACTGTACACCACTACAGCTGCGCAGAGCAGCAGTACAGGGGGCATGCAAGCAAAGCAGTGCATGAGGCATGAAGGCAGAGCAGCCTTCGAAGCCAACCTCTTGAGCAGCTTGGGGTCATCTAGCACCTTCTCGCCTCTGGCGCGTGCCAGGGCAGACTTCCAGGCCTGCTGCTTCCCTTCACCCTGTCACACATCACACCAAATGCTGTTTACAACCCCCAAATGTCTAATTTAATTCAGAAAAGTCCATTCTACAGTGCAAATGGGGACAGTAAAAACACAATTCAACATTGGAGAGATGTTTCTGTTGCCTCCAGTGTGTTGATGCTTGCTGTGTGTGTGCTATGTCACAAATTGTTTCCAGGATTGTGCTGTATCACCCAAATGGACATCAACCACTGCTGCTGGTCTGAACAGATGTTACGGCACAAACGTTACCAGGGTTCTACCAGATTCTACCAGGCAAATTGACCTCGATTATGACCTTGACCTCAACGGGGCCAATGTGAGCAGATAGTGGGGCACAGCTGCCTCAAGCATCTTTCCTGCCTTGCTCACACAAAGCATTGCCGTAGTACTGGCCTGGACATGTGCCCTTGCAAGCAAAAGTTGGACGCTAGATATCACGCAATGAAGCACTCGACAAGAAGCAGATCATTGTCAACACCTGGGTTTCAGCTGAGGTGTCGCTCTTCTGCTTCTGCAGAGCATCTTGCAGCAGCTGCTCCTTGCTGGGCTTCTTCTTCTTGGGCTGCTGCTTGCCCAGCTGACCGGTCTGCCCCATTTCCAGGCGCCCAAACTGCAAGTCTGCCTGCTGCTCATCCTTGCCTGACTGCCTCTGACGCTTGCTGCCGCTTTGCTCGGCATCATCAGATTTCCTGCAGCATGGTATGATTCACATTTCTCAGCATCGTCTCTTTGGTGACATGTGGTACTGTGGTTTGTTTGTCTGCCTGAAGAAGACAGCCAGTGATGATCACAAGAAGACACAGTCCTGGCAGACATAAGTCAAGATGCTGAGAGATGTCCTTGCAAAGTTTGCCAGTATGATGTCGCCTGTCAGCACTAGTAATGTTTCCAAAGACCAGGTGATAGCTTGTCTGCTCTACTGCATGTATGCACGTCTACATGCAGTAGAGCAGACAAGCTGTGCAACAGATTCTCCACAGGCTTCACAAGACAGTACAGTCTGCTTGCACAACAGCACTTTGTCAACAGACTGGGTATCTTTTGCTACTTGCTGCTACGTTTTTGCTGCAAGCAGGAAACCGTCACCTCTTCTTGCCCTTCTCTGCTGTCAGCTGGTTGTGTCGCCAAGCCTTTGCAGCAGCAGCTGTGCTCAGATCTTTGGCATCTGCCTTTTTTTGTTTGTCTCTGCTCTTCTTCTTGCCCTTAGTTGGCTGCTTTGCCTCTTCATCTGCATGTCGCTGATCCCTCAGCGCCTGCACACACAGCAGAAGTCCTCAGCCGCTGAGCCTCAGGCAGGCAGATGGTGAGTCAGAATGCAGAGTCTGTATTACAGACAGTACAAACTTACCTGCAATCGCTGCTGGAGCTTCTGCTGAAGGTCTGAGTGGGACGGAGCTCCACCTGATCAGATGCAAGGGTGAGTATTCTGCAGGGACAACCTATCACTATGATGATTTGCAGGTCGACGTACCTGTTGGCAGCTGCAATGTCTTGACTGGCTCAGGCTTTTGTTCCTGAGCAGGCTGCTGCTCAGCAGTGTTTTGCTGGTTCAGTGCTGGCTCGTCATCGTCTGCATCACTGTCATCTGACTGCTGCAGTCTCTCGGCCTTCTGCTGCTGGATCTGCAGAGACGTCTGGGCTGTGTCTGGATTGAGCTTAGCTCTTTTGTTCTGCTTATATTGCTCTTTCATGGCTTGTTTCGCGGCTGCTTTTGCATTTTTCTTGAGGTACTTCGTGTTGACGAGCTCCTGATCACTAGGATGATAGTACTTGGCAGGAACAAGGTCCACGAGCCGATCAAAAAACTTTGCGTTCTGTATCAACTCGCTTTTGGCCATGGTACCGCCGGAGCTTTCGCTCTGCAGCCGCTCTCAATTACGCAGCTACAAGCGCTTGCCTGACGGGAGCGCAAGGCTGTGCCTGGCGGCGGCGAACCAACAGCTAGATCTGTACACCTCTCAAGCGCGCACCTGCTCTGCTGCCGGCACTGACTCATTGACCCTTGGGGGTACACAGGGGTACCCAGGGGCATGTGCAGGGGACTGTAGTCATAGAGACCAGGAGTATGTATGAACCAGCGCGGGAATATCAGACCAAGCATCCAACTCAACTGATTGCAACGGCAAGAGGCAATAGTGCGCCATGCAGCAATCTGATGCTTTGACGCTCTAGGCTGAGCTGTAAAATCTAGACTATGATGGAATGTCTTGCAGTGTTCTGGCTTATGATGCAAGGTTGCCACAAGATGCCTGCATACTTGTGTGACTATGACGCATGCATGCATGCGCACACGGGTGCAGGCATGCGTCATAGTTGAAGGATGCATAGTAGCCCCAAATGCTTCAATTTATGCCTGTGCCAGCTTCATCCCCTGCTTCATCCTGATATTGTTTGCGCATGAAGGCACAGTGACGCATTTCACTGTCATCTTTCGGTGAATTTGATGGACATCCGACAGAGTTTAGTGTTCAAAACAAACCATACGACCATTTTTGCATGGAAATGCATGCACATGCTCTGATCCTGCTGTAGCAGGTTGCAAATTTTGCAAACCACAACGAAGCAGCAACTCCGAGCCCTGCGCTTGCCGCGTGCGCACAGATGTACAATGATTTGCAGATCGTTATTCTCGCAGAGGGTGCTTGCCGCCTGCGAGTCTACTGATCAGTAGCTGTCTACCTAGTCAGCATGCTGTCAGGTCTTGGCGGTACTCGTTGCAAATCTGCTGCATGCGGCATTGTGCTATTATGCTGCACCGGCGTCGTGTCTCTCACGCCGGAAGATCCTGACGGCCTGTACAGAAGTATGTGCTAGTGACAAGCTGAACGTGTTGGTGCAGTAGTCCAAGGCAGACCTGCAGTTTGCCGTGTTTCCCTGCAGTGTGCAGAAACAGCATTGATAATGATGACCCGCGCTGCTACAATGGTGGATACTTGCGGGCACAAAACAACACATACCAGGACAACTGTGCTGTCTGCGTATGTCCAGAAGGGTGGGGAGGCATAGACTGCAGCGGTAAGCCAGTTGACTGGCCTTTCTTGAAGAGCAAAGATTCACACCTTCTCAACTGCTCTTGAAATGACATGCCTGCATTGACATGCGGTAACTACAGTGCATTTGAGCACCTACGATTTGCTTTGAACAAATCATGCTGTCACCTGCCCTGAACGATTTTGAGCAGCTGCAAAATGTCTTGATTTGCACTAATTTCACACAATGCAAATTAGTATGTCACACCTTTCTGGCTGCTTTCCACTTGCATGCCAGCTTGATGCCGTATGTACATGTTCTTTGGCTGCACATGCTTGTCATGATGTAATGTAGCGCACCTCCATGCCTGTGCATTACTTCTTGTTCATAACAGGCTGTGATCAAGAGCTCAGATTACAGCCCACTTCTCGATCCTGATGCCATTCAGCAACAGCAGCACCTGAACGCATCCACCTGTCCATGCATAAGTTCTCCCTAATCAATCTAGACCTGTGCACTCGCCTAGTGATCAATATCCCAGCACATTCTCGCATCTTTGTTCATCACACACCAAACCACAGCAGCTTTTGTGCCGCAGTGTGCACCACAGTTGATATCTGCCCTGCCAAGGAGCTGTCAGACGGTACACAGCAACAACCAGCAGCCTGTGCATCAGACAACATGATGCCCACAACATATGAGATTGCACATGGCAAAACCTTCTCCTGCATGTGTGGCGGGCTGGCTGGGGATGCATCAACAGAGTGGGCCTGCAAGCAGCAGCCCCTCACATACTGGGTGTTCTCAATGCTGCCTCAGAATGACAGTAACACCAGTGTCACAGCCAAGAGCCCCCACAACAGCCTGGGCATTCAGTCAAGTTCAGGTGCAGAGTTTGGTTCGGACTCTCTAGGGAGGTTTCTGACAGCAGCTTCAGCAGCAGCTGCCCATGATACTAAAGTCGACTTCCATGTGGTGGAGCGAGGGGGAACCATGTCTATCGACCTGAACCCCCATGACTTCCAGTACGCTTACGCCGGCGTCTGGGAGGGCAACTTCACAGGGTGTACCTTTTCTACCGGAGCTTGCACTCGGCCTATGCAGGGGGATGACTGCTTTGTGGCCACCTGTGAGGGGGCTGGGGTAGTCTGCCCCCCTCCCTGTAAGTCTTCTTCCTCTTGCTCTGCTGTTTCCCCTTTCTTCTCATGCCTTTCTTCATTGTGACACTATCCAGGTTTCACGTGTGTGTGTACGCTGCACTTGCCAGTCCAGCATGCAGGTGTCGACCACATATTGTGTGGCAGACCCTGGCAACGATCAGCCAGCCAACCCTTGCCTGCGGTGCAAGCAGATGGTGCCCATGGCATGTCCATAGATCTTGTAGGGTTGCTCAAAACAGACTGCTCTGGAGACACAAGACTTGCCTTGCATTTGCCTAGCTCCTCACGAGACACAAGACTTGCCTTGCATTTGCCTAGCTCCTCACGAGCCAGCAAGCATAAACATTGATGTTATATCGCAACATATAGTATCTTGTATGTCTATGCTTTCATGTCTTGATTAGTTCACACGTATTACAGATGTGAAGAAGTGCCCGGGGTGGACCCCAACCTCCTGTGGCAAGATCCATGAAGACCAGCCAGGCAACTACTGGATGCACCGTTGCAACCCCTTGGCTATCCCCAAAAACGACACAACTACGGTTCTGAGCTGCAAGCCCCAGGCTGTCAACGGCACCTTCCAATGCTACTTTGGACAGGCAAGAGCCCTGAGTCTTGAGCCTTGAGTCTTGAGCCTGAGTCTTGAGTCTTGAGCCTTGAGGCCACATACACAGGCATTGGCAGACCACTTGCATGCATTTCACTGGTTGTTCAAACAGTGCGTACTAGCACAGCGCTCCTGCTGGTGTGAGTAGACCACCTTTGGCATGGCTGGTGCTTGCTGCAGTGCATAGCTTACTGATTGCTGCTGCCATGCATGTCCTGTTGACTGCTGCACAGCAACTCTTGTGGTTGGGCATAGCTTCTCCACAGCTGCTGGCTTCTCAGAAGGTCGATTCATGCTGCCCTGCAACTTTCCACTCTCTGCCTTCTGCAATCCAGTACACAGGAGCTTCCACTCCCTGCTTCCCATCAAGTGCCAGCTTCTACCCTTTGCTTCCTTGAAGTGCCAGTTTCCACAGTCTGCTTCTTCATTGAGTGCCTGCACAGCATTCCTTCAGCCCTTCTACAATGGATCCCATGCACACATGGCCTCAGCATGTTTAACAATGCAGGAAGGAGCCTTTCTGGCATCTCTGGGCATGCAATGCCAGACCGGCAGCTGCATCTACAATTCCACCCATCCTGAGCCCCCCGGCCCACCAGCCCCACCCGCACCCCCTCCACTGCCCCCACATGAGCACCATGATGTCGCTGCTGAGATCATCACCTTGATCAGCATCGGGCTGGTTGTGAGTCTGGGGATGATCCTGGGTGGATTTCTCATCTACCAAGATAGTAGACTTTCCCAGGAGAGGTACAAGGCTTGGTCTGAAGGTAAGACACAGAAGGATTGGAGCAGTGAACTTTGTTCTCTACTTCCACGCTTGCATATGAGCAACACAACTCTGCCATGCACAGATTGATGCTGGTGTCTTTTCCAACAGGCAACACAGCAGATCCTCCTGGAGCAGAAGGTTGTGAGCAATATGCAAGTCCACATCTCTGCAACGCATGACAAACACGTCCCCAATAGAATAGATTCAGGTACACTGAATGCAACATACCAATCTGCGACACACATTCACCATTTGGCATCAGCTGCTTGAATGCAATGCAGGTGAAACAAACGCAACCACTGTCACAGCTTCCTTGCTGGGTCCTGATGACACATCAACAGATGTGGTCATGGACAACTCGCCAGACACTGTAGCCTTAGACTGGCGTGACATCAGCTGTAGCATCTACAAGGTGGGCTGTTGCTAGGACTGTTCACCCTAATGCCTATGGCTAACTTGCTCATGCGGACTCTCTACAGTTATGCTTATGGTCATGTTCATGGCTGCACTGCTCATGCAGAACTTTCATAATCAAGGCAGTGCACATGCAACAGCATGTATGCTTGCTGATGAGCTAGATAGCCTACTGACACAGGTATGGGCAGACATAGATCATGTCAGCGTCAGACGATTCTGCCTGCGTTTGTCTCATGCTTTGCTGTTGGTTTTCAACAGGCTGACAGGAAGAGGCCATTGTTATGGTATAGTGCCACAGGCATATCACCAGCAACGCGCACACACCAGGCAGTGATGTCACGCAAACGAACCCTTTTGTTGGAATGATGGTCATTGAGTAACGTTTTGAAGCAGCCACTACACAGGCCGCGTAAAACCTAACCCCAAATCAGGTTGTCCCATGGCCATGCCTTACATTGTGCCTGTGTCCTTTCAGGCTGGAGGCTCAGGGCTACACGGAGTGCACACCCACCCCAGTACCCTGTCTGTGTTCTTGGGGGCTGAAAGAACTTCAAGGCCACAAAGCATCAGGCCTTGACCCAAAAAGTCATATTTTCCTGATGTTGCAGGCTGGAGGTCAGAGGCTACAAGTGCTGTCTGGCGTCTCAGGTGTCACCAGCGCTGCACACACATCAGACAGTGATACCCAGGGGTCCAAGAAGGGGTGCCTGTTTGCCATTTTGGGCCCTTCAGGCGCTGGCAAAACCACCCTGCTAGACATCCTAGCAGGGCGGCGAAGAGGAATAGGAGTGACAGGGCAGCTGACCCTGAATGGGCATCCTGTTGATGGAAGGGTTACCCGGAATACTGTCGGGTAAGCCCTCAATTTTGGTATATGTGATCTGCCTTGAACAGAATATGTTAAGTGATGTGGCCTCTTTCCTTTATACGCTCTGCAGATCAGTGCATCTGTGAGAACCTGTGTCTGAAATCCAACCCAGACAGAATTTCCAGTGTGCGAGGATAATCTTTTTTGGGTCAGGGCGAAAGGCGAGTCGCCGGCGAAACTTTACGAATCCCAGCGAATCCCCAAGACGACGGTCATTTTTTTCGAAAACACCGGCTATACTCTCGCCTTGACAAGGCGCATCCAACCAGGCAATAAAACTGACAACATTATTTCATCAAAAGTTTGCATAATGTTGCATGGCAACAGTGAATATTGACTCCAAACTGAAGGCATCACAACTGTTCATGGCATTCGTAAACACAGAGCTGCCTATTCAACCATGCATGCACAGATCTGTCCAAACAGGGCGATATGTTTGTGCACAAACAAGGTGCTATCTCTGCCAGAGTGCAGCCTGTGCCTAGCTAGGGTAATCTTCAGTTAGATCTACCGTATCCACTGAGCCAGCACCGCTACTTTTGGGCTCTTCACTAGCGGCATATGCTTATCTATTCATGGGGACCGACCCAGGCATCATGCGCAATGTTCAAGTGCCTGTAAATGCGCTTATTGCCGCTTTCAGAGCCAAAATGTAAACCCTAGATCAGGTTAGGGTTTAGAGTATTGCCCCTTTCGCCTACGGCAGATGGCCAAGGGCGAAGGCGAATCGAGTATTGCCCCCTTCGCCGGCGATACTTTCGCCCTTCGCCTCGCACATTGAGAATTTCCTTTCTAGCTTAAATTTCTACAAAGGAAACTCTTTCTGGGTTGGACTCGAGCTGCATGTTCTCTTACATGCACTGATCTGCAGAGCCGCCTGGGTCATAGAGCTTTCACTTTGACATACTTGTTGCACAATCCTATGCTCCTCATGTTGTGACTGGGCGTCTCCCTGCATTTTCCCCTGTTATGCTCAGTCATCCTTTCTACACTTTTGTCACATTGTAGGTATGCACAGCAAGAGCCAGAGTTACCAGGTACCTCCACGGTATGGGAATACTTACGCTTCCATGCCAGGCTGCGCATGCCTGAGGAGCAGAAGAGGAACAACGGTGCGGAGAGCCGGGTCTGGGGCGTCATCTCTCAGCTGGGGCTCAACAAGGTCATCTTCTTCTTACTATTAGTTTCTTGCTGCTCAGACGCACACACACACTTGCACATCTAAAGTCTCCAGACTTACATCATGTTGCATGCCAGTGTTGCCAATGAAGTACTTTGATCAGCAGAAACACATGTGCACAGCTGCATGATGTTATAAATGAATGCATGTGAGGGTATTATCTTGCATTGCCACCCAGATTGTGTACTTTGTCAGGTCTAGACTTTGTAGCTACAGCAAACTGAGGCAGCAACAGTGCAGTCTGTTGGCAGGAGAAAAAGTCTGCACTAGACGCCCTAGTCAATAGTCACAACAATCAGCGTGCAGTTGTGCAGTCTGGTTTTTACCACATCAACATATGTTATTGTGGTGCGCTGACTCCCAAAGAGTAGGAACTATACAGGGAGCTACTCAGGGCTACATGTGCCTGATCTTAGAGGAAATCATGTGTTTGATGAGGGAGTGAAGAAGAAGTTTGATGAGTGAGTGAAGAAAGAGTTTGATGATTGATGCTGCAGGTTGCTCACAGTCTGATAGGGGATGCCTTCACCCGGGGGGTGTCAGGGGGGGAGAGGCGGCGGGTGGCCATTGCTGCTGAGCTGCTCACCTCCCCAGCCTGTCTCCTCTTGGATGAGCCCACCACTGGTAACACTCACTTACCACCTCATGCTCGTACATTTGTCTGACTGCATCAACTGCCTCTCCTACATGTCATTTTTCAGATGAACTCACCCTTGTCTATTCCCTGCTAATTTGACAATGACATCTACTATACTGAAGGCAGCTGTTTGGTTAGGCAGCAGGGCCCTCTGACTTGCCATTCAGTGCAACAGCACATCACTGGCTCCAAGGTCGCTATGTCTTTGTAGTCTTCAGTGAAAGCCAGCAACAGCTATTTGTCTGTCTGTCTGTCTGTCTGTCTGTCTGTTGTCTGTCTGCCTGCCTGCCTGCCTGCCTGCCTGCCTGCCTGCCTGTCTGTCTGTCTGTGCTCTTGCCTGCTTTGCCATGCAACCTGCCATGTCAATGAGCTGTTGGTATAGTGACTGTAGTTGTGATGTGTGACCTTGTGTGACGAGCTACTCAGAAGTGTACCTGACCTTGAGCTAGGGGGGAGACATGTGCTCAATGAACATATGTATGACTGTAATTGTGTTGTGTGACTCCAACAACCATGCTGTTGAATCACTACATTCCTGATGCTCAGAACAAGCCTGTCTGGAGGGAGCTGACTTGCATTGCACACACCTGCCATTCATTGGCTGAACCCACACTTGATTATCGTTACTGTCATACAGCGGGTTACTCAGGACTGTACACCTCTCAACCTTGAAGGAAGACACGTGTTTGATGGGAAATGACCCATGATTGTGCTTGTGTTGTGTCACACATTGACATGCATTCTGCTGCAGGCTTGGACAGCAGCAACGCTTCTGCAGGCTGGGACGCTTCTGCAGGCTTGGACAGCAGCAACGCAACATCCTGTCAGGAGTCAATGTGCAGACCTAATTTTTGTTTCTTGGTGTGCAGGGCTTGACAGCAGCAATGCTGCAAGGGTGGTGGACATCCTGTCAGGCCTGGCTTCAGCCGGAGTGACGGTCATCATCATCATGTTGTTCTTGGTGTGCAGGACTTGACAGCAGCAATGCTTCAAGGGTGGTGGACATTCTGGCTGGCCTGGCTTCAGCTGGAGTGACAGTCATCATCACCATCCACCAGCCTCGCCCGGACATCCTACGCCTCATGGACCGAATGCTCCTGCTCTCGGGTAATGGACAGGTGTGCCCTCATCCATAATAATAATAACCAAATAACAACAATAATTTTATCAATATTAACAATAAAAACAAAAAAAGGTAAAGTTGCTTTCCAGCTCATGATGAATCAGGTACAGACAGGATAGGTCTTGTCTCTCCTTGTCTCCCCATCCATACACATGCAGCATGCACACAAGCAGTCAGATGGTTGGCATATGATGTTCTTGATCATGAGCTGAGACTTCATTGTTAAGCTTGTTGGCATCAACAGCACAGATCTGTACCCTGGTGTTGTAGGTACTAGCAGTGGTTGCCGGAAAAGGGTTATGTAGTTGCTCAAAATGGGTTTTTAAGACTTGTTTGATATGCTGTGGGAGTGTTGTTGGTGTGTGTCTTCCGGCTCAGCTGTTGTCTGCAATACACCATGCGTCAGATGTCTCTAGCTCATCTGTGAGACAAGCCACTCATTTAGGTCAACACAAATCCTATCTTGTACCTGATCTGTGAGTGCAGGTGGTGTACTCAGGCCCTCTGGACTCAGCAGCGCCCTATTTCAAGGAGGTTGGTTTTGTGGCAGATGAGCTGCGTAGCAACATTGCTGACTACATGCTGGATCTGGTCATCCGCGCGGCTGATGCTGATGTTGCAATCATGGTCGAGCGCTTTGCTGGGTGAGTCACACCGGCATTGTATGTCTGCTGTCGAGCATCAAGCAAGCATGCAAACACGCATGCAATCAACCAGTCAATCGATCAACCAATCAAGCAAATCATCAATCAAACAGTTCAGCAATTTGTCAATTAATCAGTCAAGCACATTTGCAGACAAGTCAATGCTGCAGTCTGAGGTCTGTAAAACAGCCTGAGTCCAAGGCCCAGGCCTACTATAGCAGCAGAGCTTGCAAGATACCACACAGGAGGGACTGCCACATTCAATCTTCATTTGCTGGCTTGACGACCACGGCATTCTTCCTCTTCTGCCTTATGCAGCAGAAACCTTGATGCAATCTTGGCATGACTGCAGGTCTGACATAGCAGCCAAGGATGATGCAGCGGTGCAAGAGCTGTGCCAGAATCCCTGGCCCCTCAGCCCCCCCAGGCCCCAACCCCCCTACCTCCTCCAGCTCAGAGTGCTGTCCACCCGCCTCATGCGCAAGCTGTACCGCCACCCCTTCCTCATTCTTGTCAACTTCATAGCCACCCTGGTGACAGCTGTCGCCCTGGGGCTGATCTTCCGGAATGCTGGGGTGGACACGGGGGGAATCCAGAACCGGCTGGGGTGCCTCTTCTTCATGCTGCTGTACCTGAGCATGATGAGCCTGAGTTCCCTGCCAATCTGGAGGGCTGAGAAGCTGCTGTTTATCAGGTGGGTGAGACAGGACAACACCTTTTGGCATCAATCAAACAAAGGGTATGGATGGAATATGTTGGTGGAGTACTGCTAAATGGGAGATGTTGGTACTACTCTCATCTCGGGCATGGCGACAGTGGGATAGGTATTGTCAGCATGCCTTCTGGCTGGCATCAAATGCCTGTGCTGTGCTGTGCTGTACTATGATGCGGTGCTGCTTACCCCCTGGGCAGCCCGGTATAATACTTGGCTTCTCATTAAATTGACGCCGAAAGGCGTATTCTTTTCTTTTCTTGCGGTGCTGCTGCCTGATGCTGCACCTGACTGACAAGGTGATTAGGCTGTGTTGTCAAGTTGCTGCTCTTACACACATGACACACACACACACCAAGAAAGCTTCTTCATGTTCTCACGCGACAATGCCTTTTGGGCATCACACTTGATGGATTGTGTCCTTCATGGTGTTCATTGCCTTGCAGGGAGAGGGATGCTGGCGCATACGGCACACCAGCCTATTACACTGCAGTGCTGCTGTTTGATATTGTGCCCATGCGAGTGGTTCCGCCCCTCTTCTTTGCCATGTTCAGCTACTGGATGATCGGCCTGCACACCCAGTGCACTTCCTGTATCTTTGCTTTCATAGGTAATGCCACATTGCACCTGTCTGCTGCTTCCAACACGTGTATGTAATAGTTGCCAGCAGTGCAAGGATATATCTTGAGGGAGGTTGTCTGGAATGCTGTGCTATTGTTCAACAGCAGGGCATGTGCGTTTGACTGCATTTGTAGGCTGTGCATTTCTACACACCCAAAAAAACGCAAAATCTGCCTAATAGGGCGTGCAGGTCTGGATGATGTGGCTGCGCTGATTGATGCTCTCAGTGAAATTGTTACCTGTCATTACAGCAACAATCATACCTGTCCCTCTTGCTTTCTGGTCAATCCACTGTCATTCTCTCTGACCAACCAACTCCACCGTATCACGAGCTGGACAGCAAGTTCATTATTATCTATTGTTATCATTGTTCAACTTCATCATACATTGCAGAGCCAGGGCACATGCATCCAATGTCAACTGCATTCTCCTGCATGATCTGCATCAAGTTTCCCATCATGCAGGTGTTTTAGTATCTGCCAACATTGCAGCAACCACAATGAGTCAGGCCATCGGTGCAGCAGTGGCATCAGTGCGTGTGGCGAATCTGCTGGGCAGCTTAGCCATCATGATGTTCCTGCTGTTTGGTGGATTCCTGCTGAACCGAGACCAGGTTCCATGGTACTGCACATGGATCGCTGACCTGTCCTACTTCAACTATGCTTATGAGGCTTTGGCGGTGAGCACTGCCTCACTCCTGCATAGCTCACTCATCCCACTCAATCCATCCATTTCAGACGTCCCATGCATCTCATCCAGTTCAGTCCATGCGTATGTTGTTGGTCATCCAGTGCAACTCATTCAGTTTAGTGTTCTGATTCAGGCATTCCAGTCCTTGCATGTAGGTCAGTCATCCCCTTCAACACATCTGATTCAGTCCAGTCCATTCCATTCAGTCATCACAGGTGTCAAGCAATCAGCATCACGTGTCGTTATCCAGTGCCACAGCTTTGCTTGTGCATGCACCTGCATACACCTGCTTATGTCAAGCTTGACTTGTGCTGACCTTGGAAGATCTCCTCATGTCATGAGGATTCTTCTGCATCTGCTGCTCAAATGCTGTCGTGCTGCATGAGCAAAAGGCGTGCCTTCTGTATCCTGTTTGCTCCGGGCCATGGTGACCAGGTTTTCCTCTTCAATTCAATCTGACTTGCTATAATAGGCCCAAACACTGTGTGCCTGCAGGTCAATGAGTTCCACCATGCTCCCGTTGACTTCATCTTCACCTCCCCTCTCAATGACTCCGTCTTACCTCCCCTGCGTGTCTCCGGCGACGGCGTCCTCAAAGAGTTTGGCTTCGTTCCCGGGCGAGGCCTGATGGATGCTGCAATGGTGTGGCTGCTGGTGGCCTGTTTTGGCATGCTGACATACTTCTTCTTGGAGACAGCTGGCAGGCAAGTCAGCCGAGAGCTTCTTGTTGAATGAGTACAGCACTTTCAGTGATGGAATATTGTGATGTTCATGTCAGTGGAAACGATTGAGCAAAGGCACGTTTTAAGGCATCTTTTGCACAGACCGCTAGATTATGTGATTAGGTGATGCGTTTTTTGGCTCTGGCAACCATATTTTAGATGGTGCCCGCTTTGTGATCATGCTGTCTTTGACTGGTTCCAAGCATTCAGCACTCCGTTTTACCGTACTGCTCAGTGTTGGACTTCAAAGAAGATGTCTGTTGTCAAGTGTGTTGCCATGTTAGTATGCTTCAGGGCATGCCCCACAGCGCTTCAGGGTTTGCCCCACAGCGCTTCAGGGTTTGCCCCACATCTGCAGCTCGCTTCAGGGTTTGCCCCACATCTGCAGCTCGCTTCAGATTTGTTCCCTATCTTTGCAGGACCGGGCAGCAGAGCCTGTGGGGAATCTGCATGGCGTGGGTCAAGTCCATGAAGAAGAGCAGGAGGGTCAGCAATGGGTCAGAGCCAGAATCCCCGCTAGCTGGCGTCAATCAGGAGCTGGCAGGTACGGCACTCAGGCGTAAAATTTTCTTTGTCAAAGCACCTTGGCTTACGAAGATACTTCTTTGAAGGATGGGCCTACAGTGCATTCCCTTGTGAATTGTGATGGCTACAGCCCAGTGCAGCACAGCACAGCACAGCACAGCAGCTACCAAGCAGCAAAAAACGTTGCTAAAGCTGCTCAGCTGCTGCCTCTAACCTGGTACTAAACACAAATTGGCTATATATGTGGGAAGTGCTTTGAAACGCACTGCAGCATGATAGCCAGCTTGATGTTTTAGCTGGTCTCATGGCATATGGCATCAGGTCATACTGCAAGCTTTCCCATCCGCTACACAATGTGCATGCATAACTTTACCCACTTACTTGCAAGGCAAGATACTTTTGTTACTATCTCCTGCACAAGATTCACAGCTGTGCACTGCCATGCGTGTATGCATGTGTGCGATGCAAGTCCTGCAGCCAACCATTGCTGGTGCCTTTGCAGAGCCATCAAACGGGCACGTCAGTCAGACCTTCTCCCCTTATGTGGGCTCCTCACCCCCACCCACCCACCCCACCCTGCACAAGATGCCCAGCCACTCCAAGCCCTCCAACGGCCTTATCACTGCTGGCGCAGATGACGACAGCAGGTGACCTGTTGCGCTCTTATGGTCCTGCGAGTATCATGAGCACCTTTTCTACTCTGAAAGCAGCAATGAACACCTTTTCTACTGTGAAAGCAGCAATGAACACCATTTTGATTGTGACAGCAGCAATGAACACCTTTTGTACTGTGAAAGCAACTAAGCATTATGAGCACCTTTCTGCCGTCCAGGTACAAGTCCAAGGCATCAGCAATCTCTATAGCAAAGCTTCAGTGAAAAAAATCCTGTGCGGCTATTGCTTGCCATTCTTGCTAGCATTGCTGCTTTGTCTCTTTCAATAGCAGTCTCCCATGTGTTCCACATGCTCAGCCACATGGCAGCTGATGCCCACCCAATGCTACTTTGGTCTGACACTACCCCTTGTCCATGCCCGGCTGCTCTGCAACCTGAGTGGCTTCAGGCTTACGCCTGCTGCAGCTCTTGCACTCAGTACTCATTCCGTTTCATTTTATAGCTTACAATCTGGGGTGTGGAGCCAGTTGTGACTCATGTCTCACTCAGTACATGAGTGGTCTGTTGGCTGCAGGGATGTGCCTGTGTCGGTGGAGGGCTTCCTGCAAGTGGCCCCTCAGATAGTGTCCTGGCAGGGCATCAGCTGCACAGTGCCCCAGGGCCGTTCTGGGCAGCAGCGCAAGATCCTGCACTCCATCTCAGGGGTGGCAGCAGTGACAGGGGAGGATGGGCAACTCATGCCTTGTCTGTTTGCGGTCCTGGGTCCTTCGGGCGCCGGCAAAACATCCTTCATGGACATCCTGTCTGGCCGCAAACGAGACCCAGGTAAGATTGGCTCAGCCACCTTCATGGACATCCTGTCTAGCTGTTGCTGAAGCTAGTGTGACATTGGCATTGTAGCAAGCATGACAGATGTGAAAAAAAGAGCCTGCATGCATAGCAAACGCATCCAGGTACTCCATTTTGTTTGGCCTCTCAGCATGCACAGCAAAAGCATCATCTGCTCTGTTTGTGCTGTCAGCATGCCTGCACCTGATGAGCAGGAAACAGTTTGCACGCTGCAAGCAAGAGACGCAAGCAAGTTTGAGCCTGTCAGGGTCACAGCTGTCTGCACCTAACACTCAACACCATTGAAGCTGTGGCGTGCTCTGCTGGCCATTGCTTTTTGTGCTGGTACCCTGTGCTCCCACTCTGGCTGCAATCAGAAGCAGGCAGAGCACAGCAGTGCAGTCAATGACAGCTACAACAGCTTGCTACACCTTGCTGGCTTATCAGATCTTGCAAGTTCCTTCAAGTGGGGGTATTTGACTGTGGTGCTCTTGGTTGGGGTACTCAAATCTCAGCATCTTACATGGCACCTTGCTGAGTGGCATCGCCACATGTGTCGGCTGTCTGCTATGAACAACGGTTGCCTGCTTGCAGGGGTGTCCGGGAGTGTGAGCTTGAATGGGCAGCCTCTGACAGCAGTGACAATGCAGCGCCTGTGTGGTTACGTGCTGCAAGATGATGTACTTCCTGGCACGTCAACAGTTGAAGAATATCTGAGGTAAATCTTCTCCCAATTTTGATGTCTTGCCTCAAGGTGCATCCACTATTGACAACTTGAGCAATGCACGTCAGCTATCTTTCCACATCATGTCATTTCCCGCCCCTGCCCCTTCCCTCCCTTCCTCCCCTTCCTGGCAATGCAACTGCTGTAAACAGACATGATGGTTGTATCAATGACTGATTTGAACAGTGATGTATCAGTGGTGTGTCAAAGAGTTTCAGACTGCTGTCCATGCCCTCAGAATGATTGCTGTCCCGTAGTTCCTGCCAATTGCATTGGCCTGCAGTGCTGACACCTCAGCTGCGCTAGCAGTGTTCAACATAACTTTTCCCAGCATCTCATGCAGAGCATGTATGTCAACTTGCCACTGGCAGAATGCTTTTTGAGCCACTAAGCCATTTGAGCGGTTCCCTCAGGTTTCAGGCTGACTTGCGGCTACCCAGCTCTGTGCATGGGGCCGCCCGGCAGGCCCACGTGCAGCACCTCATACACCAGCTGGGCCTTCAGAAGGTCAGTCACCAGTCACCATCATGCCTTCATCCTGTGTTGTTTCCAATGCATTGTTGTTGAAGATGCTGGTGATGCACATGTGGGTGCATTTTCAGATTGCAGCTGCTTCAGGAAGTGCATGAAGGGTTTGATGTGTCCCCCCCCTTTGTTGCCATGCCTGATGCCTGTTTAGTATATCGTGGCAAGTGGACATCAAAATGGCTGAGCACAACATAGTGGAGCAAGTGCTCCACTCAGATTTGGTCATTGTAGCTCTAGTAGATTCAAGACTGTATATAACTGACCCTAGGGGGCGGCCTGTGTTCAATGAATGCATGAAAGAATGACATCAGGGCTATTGTCTGCACACTGTGGCAGAGAAGTGAAGAGCCAGCAGAATCATGCAAATGACAGATGTAGTCAACCGTGCATGGCATGCAGCCTCAAAGCATGTCTGTATCTCACAGTCTGCTAGCAAGCTAGCAGCAGTCAGAAACCAGTCAGCGTCAGACATTGCACAAAATCAGGCAGGGTGTCTTGCAAAAACCCTATGGCACCCAATCTTGCATTGTAGGCCTAGACATGTTTGACCTCTTTGCTGTCTATTGCAGGTGGCCACCAGCCTGATAGGGGATGAGTTCACTCGGGGCCTCTCAGGGGGGGAGAGGCGGCGGGTGGCCATTGCCGCTGAGCTGCTCACCTCGCCAGCCTGTCTCCTCTTGGATGAGCCCACCACCGGTAACGCTCTTTTACCACAGTCATGACTGTAGTACTGCCACCAGTGTCAGCTTTCATGCTGCCATGTCTCAACCTTGCCGCAACATTCATTACCACCTGCTTGCCACTTCTGTGTCAGGGAGTTACTGTGTCAGGGAGTCACTGCTTACTCCCCCTTTGCCTTTGCCACCACCTCACTACCCACCTCACCACCTCCTTGTTATCTCCTAATCACTCTTCACTGCATCTTCACCAAATTGGATGCTACTGCAAAAGGCTGTATTGAGTAATGCCCTGTTCATGTGCAGCTCATGGGAATTTTGTGTTTCAGCTTCACACTTATGTTTGCAGTAGGCATTGCTGAGCGCAACGCCGTCAGCCACCAATCATTCTTTGCTGTGCATTCTACTCTGTGTCATGCGCCCCATAATGCAACAACCTCTTGTCAGCATGGCCGATTGTAGCTGCATAGGTGGTTATTTCGCGCGCGATGGTGATCCATCTGGTATGTTTCTGTGTCACAAGTTCAAATCACGACAGACTTATGGTGTGCCAGTCAAGTCTGAACCTGTGAGAGGTGTGTGAAGATGCTATCTTGATGTTAGGAGCCTATGTGCAGACCTCATGTTGTTGTTTGTGTGCAGGGCTTGACAGCAGCAATGCTGCAAGGGTGGTGGACATCCTGTCAGGCCTGGCTTCAGCAGGAGTGACGGTCATCATCACCATCCACCAGCCCCGCCCGGATGTCTTCAACCTGATGCAGCGAGTCCTCATCCTGTCTGGCGACGGCCGCCTAGTCTACTCAGGTACTGCTGCCTTCTTTCATTCATTCCTTGGTTTGTGCGCTGAAGTCTTCCACCACTCCTTCATTAATGCATGCATGCAACCACCCAATCAACCATCCATCCATCCACCCAGCCAGCCAGCCATCCATCAACCAACTGATCCATCCTTTTCATCATTCATTCATAGTGTGTCTTTTCCTAGGGTCAGGGATCGATAATTTTGAGTAGCTCCATGCATGAGGTCTGTTAATAAGTGTTGATGTGCTCCAAATGCTTCTGGGTCTGCCTTTGCTGCTGCTTACTTGTAACGGCTTGATGACCAATGGCATTGCAGCATGGGGCATGGGCATCACCACATGACCACCTGCATCAAGTTCTTGCTGCGTCCAGCAGGGCTCGCTTCAAGAAAAGAAAAGACTAGACTAGACTAGACTAGACTAGACTACACCTGTTGGCATCAGTTTAACAAGCAGCCAAGTGGTACACCAGGCTGCCCGAGGGGCAGGCTATACTAAAAGTCATCATATATACCTCAGTCGACAGCTGTCCACATGTAGTATAGACCACACATTGGCAGACACAGCTGTCTGATGTCACAGTCTGTTCTCCATTGCAACATCCACTGAGTGAGTAGCTTGGCTATGATGCATGCAAGACCAACAGGACATGACATCGAACAGCTGCGTCTGCCAATGTACTGTCGACATTGTAGGAGGTGAATGATTGTGCCAGTCTGCATGCAAGACCAAAAGACATGGTGAATGACTCTACCATGCATGCATGCAGGACCAAAAGACATAGTGAATGACTCTAAAATGCATGCATGCAGGACCAAAAGACATGGCTGCGCAGCATTTTGCGACAGCAGGCTACTTTGCGCCCGGCAGGGACATCAGCATGGCTGATCACATGCTGGACGTGGTCATCAGATCTGAAGGCGCTGAAGTCTCAGAGCTGGTGGATTTGTACACAGACAGCCAAGTGGCGGCGGCAGATAGAGCCTTGATGCATGATTTGGCATCTTCCAGTGACTCTGTCTCCAAGTAAGGCTCCCGCTTTTGGCATGCATACCATTGTTTTGATGATTCCTTCATTTAATGATTCACTCATTTAATGATCCATCCCATTCGTTTGATGACAAGTTCATTTGGTGGATGTCTTCCCCAAAGCATGAGGTATGTACAGTCCTGAATAGATCCATGTGTCAGGTCCTGTCTTGGCATGGTTACCTTTGATTCACTATGAATTCATCATCAAATATGCACGCCTTGCCCATGTGTACAGTCCTGAGTAGCTCCATGTTAAGGATCTTGTTTCGGCATGGACACTAAAGCTATGTGCATCTTGTTTGTGCTTAGGATTGAGTATTGGTGTATTGGGCTTTACAGTATGGGCTTCTAATTGCATGGGGGCGGAGGATGAACCACAAAAAAAATGTAATTATCTCTGCATATCATGTACGTCATGATATCTCAGTGGTCATGTGAGGGTCATTGCATGGTTGACTACAGCAGGGTTTATGCCGGCGCCACGATCAATATGCGAACTGATTTGTATCCAGAAACAATCAAATACGATGCATTCTCACCTGTATTTGACTGCATTTGTCACCATGGCTGTGTATGTGAAAGGATAGAAAGCACTTCGGACATGGGGGCAACCCAACCAACAGGTTTTAAAAGTGCGCATAAGAGCCCCTCACCTCTGCACATCACTGGTGCATGAATCTCACCAAGCTGCAGCTTTCTGCCTAAAGCAGCAGACGCACAGGAGCACTAACACACACAGGAGCACCAACACAACTGACTGCGATTGCTGATTTGCTGCAGCTCTGGGCCTCTGCAATTACGGTATCAGGCAAGTTACTGGCGACAGCTGGCAGTGCTGTCACGGCGGCTGGGCAAAGCCATGTGGGTGGACCCAATGCTGCTGGCCATGAACTGGGGGGCGGCCCTGCTTATGGCCCTTGGCCTTGGCATCGTGTATTGGCATGCAACCCGAGACACAGGTGCGCCCTCCTTATGGCCCTTGGCCTTGGCATTGTGTACTGGCATGCAACCCGAGACACAGGTCAGCTCTCCTCATCAATGCAAGCCTTGCGGCTTGAGGACATCATGGCTTGTGTGTGTGAGCCAATGCATGTGTGGTGCAAGGTCTGTGCGCATGTGTGGTGCAAGGTCTGTGCGCATGTGTGGTACAGTGTCTGTGCGCATGTGTGGTGCAAGGTCTGTGCGCATGTGTGGTACAATGTCTGTGCGCATGTGTGGTGCAGCGTAGCAGGCTGTCAGCTTCTATGCTGAAGTCTGCACTCTGCAAATGCAAAGCATGTACAGGGAATTACTCAGCTCTTCTCAATCCCAAAAGGTCTATTTGATTTCAGACACGTCTTTCTACACTTATAATCCAGAAACGTCCGGGGACAGTCAAGACGCGTTTCTACATTGTGGAGATGTTTCAGGCTGTACTAACCCGAGGGAAGGCACAGGGCTGCACTAAGCTGACTACTCTAAGGGCAGGCATAAACGAGTGAATGCATGAGTGAGATGCACAGCTGGGACAGCTGAGCCATGCAGCACTCTGTGTTGCCATTGTGATCATCATTCTTGCATGTAGCCACAGAGGAGAAGCGCCTGCAGGAGATCCAAAAGACGGCCTGCTGCTACATGCAAGATGTTGATGTAATGACACAGATGCAAGTTTGCATGCTTTGCAGCAGGCTCTTGTCTGCTAGCAGCCGGCAAGTTGTGAAGCTTTGCAGCGACTAAATTTTTGCTGGGACAAATTATACCATCAGCATGTAGCCAACGGCATGCAGACAGTGTCTGTCAGTGAATGTGTGACACCTGCAGGCGGCATTCAGAATCGCTTTGGCAGCCTCTTCTTTATCCTCATCTACATGAGTGTGATGAGTCTCAGCTCGCTCCCCTTGTGGATGGAGGACCGACTACTCTTCATCAGGTCACTCCTCTGCTTCTGGCAACTTGTGTGCAGACGTCAGTCAGTACCTGTGTAACTCTGTGAGCTTGTGAAGGGTTCTGAGTAGAAGCATGAATAGCATGCTGAGGTGAGGTGGTGAACCCAGTGCTTGCTTCAAACATGGGGACATGCTGGGAACTTGATAAATTTGACTATATTGTCACCCTCTTTTGTTGTATAAGTTCTTGTGTTCATGAGTCATCGTCCCTGTGTTCAGCGTCATGATCCTCATGTCTTCTGCATTGCCTGCATGTCTTCTGCTTGATTGCTGGCCCCCACAAGCTGGGCCCCCCACAAGCTTCCCGCCCCCCCTCCCCCAAAATCTGATCATGACATTGTAACATTGTTGAGTGCTGCCATACAGCACAGCTTGTGAGCCACAACCTGGCCTCTGTTCCCCAAACAGGGCACAAACCATGGTGCATGGCACCTGGAACTCCTCACAGCCATACATCATGTGATGCCTGTGCATGATGCTGCCAAGATCTCCATGCAGTCGCATTTGTTTGCAGAGAGAGAGACAGCGGGCGACAGCAAGAGGGAGTGTATGTCACCCTGGTGTTGTTGTCATGCATGCACTGTGGCAAGACCTCGATGTGGTTGCCTTGGTGTGCAGGGAAAGGGCTAGTGGAGTGTATGGCACCCCAGCTTATTTCACAGCCACAGTGCTGTTTGATCTGATTCCCATGAGGGTGCTGCCGCCGTGCTTCTTCGCCGCCGCCACCTACTGGATGATCGGCTTCCGGCCGGGCATGTGGCACCTGCTTACCTTCCTTCTTCTTCTGGTGCTCAGCAATATGGTGAGTCAGAAAGGATGGATGGTCTGCATTCCTACAAGCTGTGCAGTGTGTTATGACACTGCTGCTTAAGTCAAGGTATGTGTGTGTTAAGCTGAGCATTGCTGCAAAATGCCACGTCACATTGTCCCATGTCATGCTGCGCTGTACTGTACCGTACTGTGCTAAGCTGTGTTATTGTCCTGTGCTGTGCTGTGCTTTGCTGTGCTGGACCTCAGCGTGGCACTGGAGCTTGCCAAATTTGAATGGCTGCCACTGATGCTGCTGAAATCTGGTGTCCACAATTGAGGCAGCATGCTGAATTAGGTTCCTGACAGGATGAGCAGACATCTTGATCAATGCTCTGGCACGACACAGAGTGAAACAACAATGACGTGTTTGGGCTCGTTGGCAACTTAGCTTATGCGTACAGTATACCGTTACTGTATTGGTGCAGCGTTTTTCTGATACACATTCTTGCTTCAAATGCACGCATCTTGTCTCCCAGGTTGGTGCTTCAATGAACATGGCAATAGGAGCCGCCGCACCCTCCACAGCTGTGGCTAACCTGCTGGGCAGCCTGGCTGTGCTGCTGTCCATCCTTTTTGGTGGCTTTCTGCTCAGCAGCAAACAGATGCCAGACGTGGTCAGCTGGATGGCTCAACTCTCCTTTGTCAGGTGTGCTTTTTCATTTGATCTATAATCTTTGTGCGCACCAGCAGCTCAGGGCAACAACTGCTGCTGCTTCTGTTGTGCATCCTGTTGTGCGTGGTCAAGAGTTGAGAGCTGGGTACACTTCAGGCAGGATACAGGCAATGCTGTGACATGGTGTGTGTTAGAGAATGCACAGCATGTTGTTAGCCCGCTGCTGCTCTGCAGAGTTGCAGGCATATGCATTGCACGCAATGGCAGGCACTTTGGCCAGTGCTAGAGCATGTTGTTGAAGGGCTGCATGCACAGAGATATGACAGTACCCCCAATGCTTTGTAGGTACGGATTCGAAGCTTTGGTGTATAATGAGTATCATGGGGCGACAGGCTTCTTCTTCACACCATATGCCCAAAAGCGAATACCTGGGGCTAAGCTGCCCTCGGTGGAAGTGGATGGGGATACCATTTTGGGGACCTTTGGTTTTGAAACGGAAAATATCCGCAATAATGTTGCTGTTCTGGTCGTGCTGTTGTGTGCTTACTTGACCATTACATTGCTGCTGCTGATTTTCAAGCGGCACTAGGGTGAGGTCAATAGTCTGGTTGACGCAGGCTTTGTGTGGTAAAGCACAGACTGTTATGTAGCTTTTGTTGGGCTCCTTTCTGCAGATATTGAACGCAATGTCGTGTTTGAACTTGCCACAAGTCACAGTCACCATTGTCATTTGCAAGCTCCAGTGTGCTATTCAATACAGCACCTTTGAAGGACCATGGTCATATATAAATCCTCTCCTGGCAGATTTCTTGCTAGATTGGATCTCAGATACACTTTTCAAATTGCAAGGGTACAATAATTTGCAGAGCATGGTATGACGCCTGAAAGACAGAGGTGTTGCTTCATAACAAGTGGCAGGCAGCAAGGGAATTGCTACGTAACCACTTTGACCTCCTCATGATATGTCATATGTCATGATATGTGACAGCAGGTGGTGGAAGCACGGAGGCACGGATGTCAAAAACTGCCAACTCACGCTATTACTCACCAGCTTGCAAGATGATCAGCTGCACAACTGGAGTCAAATCTGGTTGCGTGGGCTGGCCAACCAGAGCGCACTGCTGTGCTGCTTTCGAGAGGGGTCCGCATATTGCGGCTTTCCTCCCTTCGACGTAGGTAGTCTGTGAGAACACACAGAGTCTCGAGTGACTGATGCGCTGCGAGAACTTCGTACGTGGTCCTGTACTTCCAAATGTTGCCCGTTGTTGGTGTAGATGTCTGATGAGTAGGACACGCTCAAGCTGACGGTTGAGCAAGCTGAAGCTGCTGTGGCATGTGCTGAGAAAGTGTATGGTGACTCAGAGCCTGGCTCAGTCAAAGACTCGTGTCTTCAGCTCCTTCTGGCAGAACAGCAGGCTTTGGAGCAAGTGAGGGCAAAGAAATTGTTGCAAGAGCATGCAGCAGCAGGTGTGAGTGGCAACCATTCCTGATGCTTTTGGGATTTATAGGACATTGCATTGTGTCATTTCATGCTGAACCTAGTGGCTGTGTACAAAATGCTGCATATCACATCAATGCACGTCAGGTGCACAGCTCAAATTTGCTCTCTACCCATGTTCGTGGCTTGAGGAGTTGCTATTGAGCTCGCATCATATCTAGTTACTCATTGCCATGTAGCTGTAGAGCAGGTGATCACAGTCTTTTAGCTTTTCTGTGGCTTCAGGCATGCCCAGCTTGCCTCCATCTTTACATTGCATCAATGGAGCCTCTCAGCCTTTTCTGTGGCTCAAGAATTTGCTGTCAAAGTCACCCAGATTGCCTGCATCTTCACCCTGCTTCTGAGAAGAGCCAATGCAGTCTCTCAGCTTTGTCTTTGGCTGGAGAGGTTTCTGTTGATGTAGCAGCACACCTAGAACTTCACTGCACTCTGAAACTATGCTGCAGGCACAGGGCCAGGATTTGCACCATGTGTTGATTCTTCCATAACAATTGCTGAAGAGCTGTTTGCACCATTTTCAGAAGACCTCTTCAGCCCTGAATTGGATGTTCAGGCTCTGAAAGCGATGCTGACTCAGCCTCTAAGAATTCAGGTCCCTGTGGCTAGCAACGTTTTGGCACAGTACTGTCCACTTATGCCATCTCTGTATTGCCCCAGCAATACTGAGCACGCCGGAAGATTGATTACTCAATTTGATGTTGCCTTAGAACAATCATGGCCAACAGGCGCGCAAACTGTGCACAACTGCTTATCATTTTGGGACAACCTCGGGTTCAGGCTCCCAGAGTTTGCTCAGCAGTTTATTGACTGTGGCGTTTCTTGTGGCAGGTATGCTGCATCCTGGCCTGTTTGAGAATGAGAATGATGAGCACAGGCTGCCAAAGCAAAGCGTTATCTGTCTTGCATTCAATGGTCTGCCTGTCTGTGCCCTGGGCAGCCTGATACAATACTTGGCTTCTAATCAAATTGACGCCAAAAGGCATAGTGTTGTCTTTACTGTTCTGTCTTGCCTGTCTGTTCATGAGGCTTGTCTGTATTGTGTCAGAGGCGTGGAGGATGAAGACATCAAGGGCATGCGAGACTATTACTGTCTTGTGGACAACATGATGATCATTGCTGGTGAAGCGAGGCCCAGTGAAGATCAAATGGATGAAGCTGACGATGACCTTGCCAAGAAGCATCTTGCATCCGACAGAGCCATGTATGGAAGGCTCCGATACATCATTCTGATTGGAACTGCGGGACGCCACTTGAAGCTCAATGCAATGAGCATCAGCCCTGGAAGTGTTCTGCAAGAAGTGTTGCCTGCAATGGAGGTGAGAGGCTGCAGACTAGCAACAAGGACTTGGAAGGATGTCATGCTTGCCTGTGCTCAACACCTCTTGGTCCAGGATGGCAATCAACAAGTACAAGCTATGTGCACCATTGTCTTGCTGTTGTACATTGCTTCCTTTCACTTCAGCATCACTGAATTGCAGGTGACTAGCCCAACCAACAGACAGAAGGCCTTGTTGATGTTCATCAACCTAGTTCGGTGGGTGAGAACAGTTCATGAACAGCATGTCTTACCTGTGCACAGACACCAGTTGTTCAGAAACATGCCCAGACGATCACCTTATCCTGGTCAGTGCGGGTCATCATGCAATGTCCCCTGTTATGGTGCTGCTGCTCTTCATTTCAAGCCCCATCCATTGCGCATGTCCTGCTCAATGTTTTCTCTTCTCTTCTCTTGACACACAATTGTTTTGATCTGCAGAACTTGCTGAATATCACCTTGCAAACCAGGTGACACTGAACCTGAATCATGTCAAGAAGACTTTTGCAGTGCCATATTGCCACCTTGGTACCTTGCTCCAGACATACAGGCTGCTTGCTTCTGGAACCATTCCTGGTGCTTGTCAGGTCGACAGGTTGGAGGTGCGGTGCTTCTATTGTGTAGTTCGTGCTACCTGTTTACCTCCTTCAAGCACTTTTCATTGTTGTGTTGTTGCCACCCAACTAGCAACCCTTTGAAATCATTGGATTTGCTGCCATGTGTGCAAACATCACAGCAGCAGGTCAATGCTACTGACACAGCGCTGACGCAGGTCGATGGTGCTGCTGTGAATCTGCAAGCTAGAAGATGCAAGCTGCCTATAGATCCTGGAGATGCAGGCCTAGTGACCTTGAAGCTGAGGCCAGTTGGGATGCATGTACACATTGCCAGCCTCAATGAGTTACTCATCCTCATCAAGCAGTTGCTGTTAACCTTGACAGCCTTGCACAAGCACAAATGGGTTCACAGAGATGTCCGCATGGACAACCTGGTGCATGGCCCAACAGGCTGGGTGCTGATTGACTGGGAGCTTGCTGGCCCAGCTGGACAGCATGTTTTCTGGAACAGTACACACCTGCCTCCAGAGGTCAATACTGGCCAGATGCCCTACACAGCAGCGTCTGACTTGTGGCAAGTGGGCAGGGTCATCCAGCGATATGATGCCTTGAGCACAGGAGCAACCAAGCAGTTTGCAAGCCAGCTGATCAGCAAGCAGTTTACATCTGCTGGGCATGCCTTGTCTGCCATGCCTGAAATTTAATGTTAGTATGGTGCCGGTGTGTTGTTCTGCGTGCGTGCCAACATCACCGCATTGGTCACAATCAGATTCAGAGCCTTCAAACTCGTACTTGATATTCTATTTCGTTCATTTGATAAGCCTCCATAGCTGCTCTCCAGGCTGCTTTCATATTATTACACAAGCCGTCTGTGCATGGGATCCACTGGAAGCTTTCTTTAAGAACTCGACATTCTATATTCTAGTCAACAGGGGTAGAATGCTGCTAGGTTTCCTGCAAACAGTGAGCTCCAACTTCAAACGCAGAAACAGCAGTGTTGTCACGCATGTGGTGTTTGCTGCAGGACTTTTGGCGATGGACTGCTAGTCTTGTTGCAATTGCCATGGCACAGAATTTTCTCCAGAATAATATACATGCATGGTTTCATCCCTTGACTTAGCTGTGCTGCGGCTGGCCATACTATGATAGCAACAGCACTGAGAGTGACTACTAGTGTTTTACAGAGCAAATGGCAAAACAGCCAACATGGAAGGGGGGGACTGGTCAGGGACTTATGCACTTTTCGCATCACCCATGAACCAAGAAGTTCCGAAAGCAGCTGCTATGGTGGTGTTCACGCACAGATTCTTCCCCAACAACGCCTTACAGATACTGCTTCGACGCAAAGCTCGCGGCTAGAAAGTGACAGTGCGGGCCATCTGAGCGACCATTGGGCTCACACAACTTGTTCCCTGGCGGCAGCGCTGTTGATCACGAAGTTGTTGGCTGCACGTTCTTATCCTCCAGTATGCATTCTGCAGCAAGCGCAGTGCTACTTGCGCTTGGATTCTGGATTGCTCCCATCAATGCCTACACATATGCGGTAACTGCGCTCTACCTTCGGCTACGTCTCCAAGCTGCATGGATACCGTACACATGCCATGGCCATGGACTGTATTCAAGCGCCCAATGCAGAGCCTAAGACGACCTATGCTTTCTCTGTTGAGTCCCGTTCTGGCCTGCAGCAACTGAACTATACATCATCTCCAAGTCAAGGGTTTGTAGGCAGCTTTGCGGGCCCACTGTACTCCGCCGGGACTGCAGCACCCTCCTGTTCAGTGCTAATCTCCCCGGGCCTGGGTACAGAGGTGAATGCGCATCAAAACAGACTACAGCAGAGAGTGGTTTGCTCTTTGTTTAAAGTTGCTAGCCGCATCACAAGCATCCTTAGAACACCATGCCTAGATATAGCTATGTGTGCACCTGCAGCACCTCTTGTGCCTGCTTGCAGACCTTCATTGTTGCTCCCAATCTGAACTACGGAGACCCAGCCTGCACAGACTTGTCTGCCCTTGCATTTGGGGACTACTCATACATTGGCACAGAGGCAGTCAAGTGCACTGCGCCAGGCGAAGGCTACATGTTCAATTACCCTGCCAATGTTGCTGGAGCACCCCCAACAGTAGGAGGCCAGTATTTTTGTGTCAAGTTCAAGCTTTATGGCAACACGGTAAAGCTTCTGACCTGGGATGAACACACAGCTTGCACCTATACAATCTGATCTTTAACATTTTCCCATTGGAGGTATGCATTACAGTACAATCAGCTGGCTGCGCGTAAGACAAAGCTCTGTCATGGCCTAGGGCCCGCCAGAAGCTGTCCAAGTTGCAGGCCTAAGCTATCTGATGTGGCCCTGCCACCCAGCTTGCCCTCGCTCCAGTCTCCAGTGCTACCAGGACATCAACCCAGCAGCAGAATGATTGTGTCTTCTCTGACCTTTATGACCAGCAATCCTTGCAGCACCCTGTTGTCATTCTGCACTGATCAGCTGTGCATAAAGCATGAAGGATTGACATTGAGCTTGGCACTTGCTTACTCACATGATCCAACAGCATATGGCCAACCCTATGGGCTTGCCACACGTTGCTCATGGCATCGTTCAATCAGCCCAATCTGACAATACTATCTGTTCTGGCTGCAGACAGAAATGACCTTCACTGAAGGCTACACCTCAGACATCCAGTGCCCTGACGATTTCACCAACTCATCAATGATTGCATCTAACCCTGGCAACAATGCTGGCTATGTTATCTACTACGCTCTCCAAGGTTCATTGTTCCCTCCATGCTGAAAGCAATACAAGGAGGAGGCCCCAATGAGCAGAGTGTGATCCCCTGATTCCTTGAATTGCTCCTTGAGTTGTTCCTTGATCAGCTGCGGTAATCGATGGATCAAGATTCTGAGAGGCTGATCAGCTGCAGCACACAGCTGCAAGATCATGCAACTTGTCAGCACGGCTTGACATTGAACGGGCAGTGTTTTCAGATGCATCAATGTGCGTGGTTGACTGCTGCTGACTAGTCGTTACTTGGACTGAACAGTGTTCAGCATTGCTGCGCGGTTTGTGCATTTGACTTCTGTATCAGCAAGGTCTGAACTGTGTTTGAACCAAAGGAGGTGTGCATTTGTGATCACTCAGTATGCTTGTGCTTACACTGACCCAGGCAAATGGCTCATATCATACACACTGTCAAGCAAAAGGTATACTCGGCACTGCAGCAGCTTTTACTTTGAAAATTGCAGTACAAGCAAACTCATTGTCATTCACAGACAGCAGAAGCTATTTAGCAATGTGTCAAGCTGCCAGCATGCAGTGCAGTGTGTTCTTATATGTGTGAGGCTGGAGGGACTCAACATGGGCATCCCTATAGAAAAGAAAAGAAAAGACTACGCCTTTCGGCATCAGTTTATTGAGAAGCCCAGTATTATACTGGGCTGCCCAGTGCGGCATCCCTATAGGTCACCCTGCTAACATGTACATGTAGAGCCATGTTCCTATCTTGCACAGGCTGCACAGTGTTCTGAGAGGTGTATATCCGCAGAAACAAGGACTGCTGAACAATCTTTGCACTTAACTGTAGGGTCGGACATGATAAGCCAATCCAGACTCACTGTCACATGTGACAACCCACGGTTAAAAGTACCTTATGCCTGACGGTCCTTATCAACACAATATGTGGTGTCTCCCCATGTGGTTTTCCCCCTTAATCGTACCGTCCGCAATTATATACATGGGAACAAATGTCAGGCACAGGTCACTTTCATAACGAGGCAACAAATGGAATGCAGCCTTTATGCATTCGTCTGCAACAATTGACCAGTCACAATGATTCTTCTATACGTGATCAGACTTGGCTAAAGCATTGTAATCTCTCCTTGTCTCTTGCTGTTGTGAAAGAGAAGAAAAGTTTACACTTTTCAGCGATCATAACGGGAGCCTCCTAAGGCGGCAGCCTGGAGCTCTTGCTGTTGTGGTCTTATGGCGTCCATCATGCACATTTTATCTTTTGTTTTCTGAGCAGTCAAGCACTGAGTCATCATTTCATCCTCAGCGCCAAGTCCCAAATTCTTGTTGTACTTGTATGCACCAAGGTGCCATTTCCAACTTGAGCCATACGCTGTCGTCAATAAAGTGGTCTCCTCTCTGTTTAGTAACTCGATATCATCTGGCGATGATATACGGTATACCTTCTTGAGGATATCTAGATCTGCAACTCTGCTCGAAACGCGTCCAACATGAACATATCTATCAAATTGACCTGATGGACCTTGGAAGTCTATCTTATAGATCATAAGATATAACATCGGATCATATTCAAATTTGAGCACAAACAGCGAGTACTCTGTCAATTCTGACACACATGATGCATACATTTAGGTATATGTCATCTACTTATAAAACCATTTAGGCTCATTTGCAATCTCACATGTGAACGGTGTGTACATCCACAGGTCAGAGTCATAGCTCTGCCACGTGCAGAAGTCCTGGTCAAGCTGCTGGTGATCTATGAGCTGATCCCCAGGCACTTGCCCTTGACCAGCATCATCCCCATGATACCAGTCCCCCGTAATGACAAGGGTTTGCTTTGAAAATGGCAGAAGAGCAACAATAGGTTCAGGGTCTCTTGAGTCATATTCAGTGTAGATGAATCCAGATACTTGACTTTCCAAATCTGAGCCCTCATCTTGGCATCGAGATGTTGTATCCAGAATATTGGTGTTCTGCCCCCATCTGTTGCATCTGTAAAGGCTCACATGAATCTGTAGGCAGCAGTGTTGTTCCCTCAGCACATCTTCCAGGGCAGCAACAGCAGTGGCCAAGAATGTATCTTGCAGCCATTGTGACGATATGCAGAATGGCTGATCACTTTTGAGCAGGATGTCGACATCTGGAAAAGCGTGAGACAGACGACGAGGAGCAGCTTGGTAACCAGGCAGGGGTTTTGCCTGGTACCCTTGAAACGCCAGATCTTCCCGCAGATCTGCAAAGGCAGCAGTCCACATGCCCTTGAGGGCTCCTGGCTCCCTTGACAAGAAATAAATCTGCCTCATTGCGGATGCCTGAGCCCAGCTGACTGTTATCCGTGGACAATGCACTGTGTACGACGTCATGCGCGACACCGAGTACATTGGACAGAGCTGACGGCAGTGCTGCTTGATAAAAGAAGAACGATGAACAGCAAACTCTGCAGCGCAGGTGCAGCATGTCTGCGATAGCTTGACTGCTGCAGCAGGGGTTGTCTGCAAGTGCTGATATATCAAGCTGATGATTGTGCTTGGAAGAGACGCAAGGCCTGTAGCAGGCTGTTCCAAACACACTGGTTTGCTTTGCCGATCATTTGCAGGTCTCCCCTTGTGCTTGTGTTTGCCGCGCTTTCCAGCAATACGCCACTCAGTCTGCCGTGCTGCCATATTGCCTTGTTCTGCAGCAGGGACCATGGTCTGGAATGATAGGATGGGCAGTTGAAGGATGCAAGACGTGTGTGCAGGATCCAGTTGCGTACAGGTCTTCTGGCACTGCCTGATCTGCACTCTACCTTCTAGGACTAGTTCCAGGGCTATGTCTCTGTCACACTGTTGTCGCTGCAATTGATTTGACGACGGTGTGAGCTGCTGCTGTGCCTAAATTGGACACGTCCGCGCGAAGTCAGAGCTCTGGTCTCAGTGAACAGCACACCTATTTGAAGGCAAGTGCCAAAGCGCTGTGGGCGGAGCGCTTTGCAAAGGAAGGTCGAGCCACAGCGGTCTTACAGACACGTAGCTGCCGATCTTACAGAAACATAGCTTCCGAACGTCCTGGCGCCATCCATGGAACTGGTCTTGGAATCAAAATTGTCCTTCAATCCCTGGGATTGAAATAAAAAGCTAAAGTCTTTGTCGGATATGCAAAGCAATGTGGTCAAGCTGCCTGGCTACAAGCCAGCAAAGATGTGTCAGTCGGGGACATTTCAAATGTATTGGACCCACCCTGGCTGCACATTTGTTCCTTCCGTCACACGTCCAGAAGATAAGGCAAGGGCGACCACTTGCTCAGGGTGCACACAGCGCGCACAGCACGGGCGGCTGGGTTTGAAAGTGTGTAGGTCTGGAGTGTGCATTGCTGCGGCTGCAATAACTACTCTGACTGCAACTGCAACTGCACATTTGTTGCAGGCAGAAGATACACTTCTATTCCACGCAAGATGAGACATCGAGAAGCCCCCAAGTTTAAAGGTAATTGCAATGCTTTGTCTGCTGGCTGATTAGCTGAGAGATGTTTATGGCTGCTTGAGTGCATGCATTCTCCTATCTGCTGCTTTGAGCTGATGTGAGTCATGGTCAGGAGACTGCAGTGAAGGTTCTGTCAGAGCTTCTGGCAGCACCAGCTGCTGCAAATTTGCTTTGTCTCATCAGCATTTGTGCTTATCTTCATGGCTGCCATGTACATGACATGCTGATGTGGCTGTTGGATCTGCCATGCCAATGCATGGGGGTTGCCCACTGCCACATGTGATGTTTCAATTCTTGTTAGCCAATTGCAACAATGGCTTTTTATCTGATTTATGGTCTTGCAGCTTGTACAGTATTACGCTTCAGGTTCTGCCGCCAATCCTGTATGAGGGTGCAGCCGAGGTACTAATTCAGGCTGTGTCAATCCCCAGGGGCTTTGAGATTGAGTTGGCAAGCATGCCCATTGGGAGGACATTGTTCTTGAGGCAGGGCTGCTTTGGTCCCTGCCTGCAGCTGAGGATCAAGGACAGCCCCAGTGCAGCGCAACAGGTGCCAACGAGTGCTAGGAGATCAGCCAGTAAGACCACAAAACCAAAGCATACAGTCACCGCGGCAGCACTGAAGTAAGGCAAGCATTTGTTTCCTATGGTCCTGTAAGTTGCTTGCTTGTCACATTCAGCATTGCTGCTGTACAGTGTCTTACTTTCATGAACATTGTTGCTTTGGTTTTGGCACAGCTGGACAGCTCTGTGTCCCACGTTTGGACAGTTGGTCAAGTTTTTCAGAATATGCTTGGACATGTGTTCATCTTTGTCTACCATGTTTGGAAAATTAGTCACCTCTGCATACCATGCTTCAAGATCTTGCAACTGTGTCCTGCTAGCCTGCCAGCTTATTGTCTGTGTCGCATGCATGCAGATAGCATCAAAGCATGAGCTCATCTTGCAGAGAAGGAAATTAACGGTCAACCTTCCCTCCAATGAAGCGTTCACTGTAAGACCAAAATGTTTTCCAGAGGCAACATGTGGGCGCCTATCATGCAGTATGCTGCAAAGCTGCTCCAGGCTGCTGGGTGCACGTCGCAGGAGTTGCAGCCAGACAGTGGTCACCTGTGGCAGAGGATCTTTCCTTTCCCCTAGGGCTATGCCCTATGGTCATAGCTCCGGGCTGCCGCCTTAGGAGGCTCCCGTCATGATCGCTGAAAAGCGTAAACTTTTCTTTTCTTTTCACCTGTGGCAGGCATGCTGGCTGCTTGATGCCAAGTCCCAAGCTCAAGGCAGAAGTACTCAAGGCAGCCATGTTGATCAGAGAACGAGGCAGGCTCACAAAGACCTTGCTTGAAGGGGGGAAAAGCAGACTTGGTCAGATGCCACGGGAAATGTAAATAGCAAGACAAAGCAACAAAGTTTGAAGGCAGGCAAGGCTGACGTCAAACGGAGCACAGAAATAGTTATAACTAATTAGTGAAAATGAGCCCAAGACCATTGGTGCAGACAAAATAAAGGGACAAGCAGCAGTCCTCCCAAGTCATGGCATATATGGGCTGTTCTGGCGACAGCAATGAACAAAGCATCAAGTGACGGATGCCAGCCGGCTCAGCTTTCTAGATTGGACACAGCTGGATGGCAGACATTCCAGTAGATTGTCACTCATTGGGGCACATATCATCATTGCTGCAAGGTTGCTTGGTTGTGAAATAGCAGCTATCATGGCAAGCTCCTGTGCAACTTTGAGTTTGTTGATTGCATTCGCAGCAATAGATGCTACGCACGTGGTTCAGCACTTCTCAAAGCAGCAATTCTACTTACCATGACTGTAACTCAAGCCTCTAAATGCATTTCAGTACCTTTCAACACATTGCGCGGCCGCACACAAGCCTGCATGACTGCATTTTGTGTCACAGTTTCTCCATGGTTCAGGCATGTTACCAAGCTCTGCGGTCCACCCTTGGAAATGTATCTGAGATCGGCTCTATCCTAGACAACCGAACCGATTGGCACATCATCAACTTGTCAGAGCTCATATGCCATGGCACATCCAATAGACCTGAAGGCTAGACAATGGATACAAGATCTTGCTGTCGCAGCCCCACCATTTCCATTTCAGGTCCATCCTTCAAGTTTGATGAATTTATGAATGTGCAATGTAAATTCACCTGTGTGGCTGTATGGCAACAGACATCCCGACGTTTCATATTCCGATGCTGCAACGTTATCACAACGCACAGTTTGATCTAGTCGATAATTCGGCAAAGGCGTCGACCGGTGCGCACAATTTTGCTGCAGCCCTGACCGCCGATTGTGCTGTGCTGCAGCACATGCAAGGGAATCCCTGGTACCTTTTCGCACGTCTTGTTTCGATCAGTTTAGTGGGTATCGGCGGACATGCCCGCAGCTTTGCAGTTGGAAGGTCGTAGCATCAGGCAATATGCTGTCAAGGGCGTTTTATGTTCTGAGATAATGCATTAGACCTGCGTGCACATGAAACCAATAGCTTGCAGGCCACCTCAAGCCACACACTCGCCGCGAGCCTGTCACAAGCCCGTTCCGAGCCTCAGGAAGGCGTTGCAGTACTCGCATGTCCGGTGCTATTGCCCTTGCATACAAGGTAACATGTGCCTGAATCTGACTAGCTTCACTGTCTGCACTGAAGCCATGTCTTGCTTTAGCCGTTGACTTTTAGCTTCAAATTGTGACGCACTGCAGCAAACAAGACACGCAGTTGGTTGATATGGGCTGCAGCTACCAAGCAAACTCATCTCGTTAGTCAGCAAGCCAGACAGCAGCAGGGTCCAGACATCAGCCGGCTCAGCCCAAAGCTGCAGCAGCAGTGGGACCATGCTAAGAACGCTCACTGGGGCAATGTCAACATCACCCCACACAGCAAGCGAAAGGTGCATTGGACATGCCCTGGTTGTCCAGAAGGTCATCCCCATCAGTGGGAGGCCCAAGTGCACAACAGAACAAAGAATGATGGCTGTCCATTCTGCAACGGCAAAAGAGGGTGTCAGCACAACTCTATTGCTTTCAAAGCTCCCAACGTGGCTGCCAGCTGGGACAGCACAGCCAGTGATGGCACACCACATGACTTCACAGCTAACAGCAATTTCACAAAGCAGTGGCATTGCCCAGTCTGTGGCCACAAATGGCTGGCATCAATTAGCCATCGCGTCGGACTGAAATCTGTTTGTCCTGGGTGCTATAATCTGAGGAGTGCCAGGACAAAGGTGCGTCATCCCACCTTGGCTGAGTGCAATCATCCACTCCTCAAAGAATGGGACACTGAAGCAAATGCCAAGGAGGGGTTGTTCCCTGACAAGCTCAGGTTGGGCAGTAACAAGCGTGTCCATTGGACGTGCCGCAAGTGTCCTCTGGGATTGACACATAAGTGGGCCGCAACAATGAACAGTCGAGCTCTGGCAGGTAATGGATGTTCATGTTGTGCCGGCAGGACAGCTTGCAGTGCAATTCTTTGCCAAGCTTGTATCCTGGAATCGCTCAAGAATGGGATTACTGCAAGAATGATGGGGATCCTGGTGACTATACAGCTAGCTCTAATGTTGTGGTGTGGTGGAAGTCAAGAGACCAAAAGAGTTGGCAGCAATCTGTTTCTTCTCGCACAGATAACCGCCTCGAGCGGCACAGAAACAGAGCAACTTGACATGTGATTGTTGTTATAGCAAGACTTGCTGAGTCCATTGCATGGTGCCTGCAGCCAAGTGTGCAGAGTGTTCATATGACACGCATGGTAGGTTCGAGTTGACTGAAGAACTTCTTGTCAGAGTTCTCAATCGATTGCCAAACGGCTCAAAATCTTAGGTTCGAAATGACAGTTGTTGCGATTATTGCTTGGGCAATGACTTCAGATTTAAAAAGGTCATATGCATTAAATGACCTGGCGCTGCGATACCATGCGTCGAAGGATCATTGATTGCTGCAAATGATCTGTATGATGGTTTGCTAGCGCTGCATGTTGAGATGATTGCTGCATATACATTCATTCAATGAATGTATGCTGAAACAGCTGATTAAAGTGATAGTTGAATCAATGACTGATTGTGTTATGCCTTGATGTACTCTCAACATAGCACACTGAATAATCTTATCCTTCATAGAATCAGTGACATGTGAGCCAGACAGACGGTGTTGTGTCTTGTAGCAATATATGCATTTTCAAGAACACCCAGGATGGGTGCAAGAGGTGGCAACCATTCAGGCGTTTTACCACGCTCTGCAAATTAGTGTATCCTTGGGAAAGTGTATCTGAGATCCAATCTATCAATTGATTGCAAGGGAACCACTCAGCAAGACTGCCCCTCGCTACACAGAAGCGCAGTTGGTGCAAACTCTACATGAGCTGCGTTCACATGTCCCCTCATCTCTTCTCTTCATGTGTGTACGAGCGTGCGTGTGGCAAGTATGCTAGGCACCTCTGGCATCCCTTGCAGTGCATTGACTACATGCCTCATTGAGCTTCATGTTGACTACATTCTGCCTTGTGTTGTTCAAGGAGGACAGAAGCGTGGTTCAGGAGAGGGGCTACATGGCGAAGGAGGGCAGGGCACTCAGAGCCACCAGCAGGGGCCGTGTGCTGTCAGCCTTCCTCCAGCAGTGCTTTGCGCAGTATGTGGATTATGAGTTCACGTCTGACATGGAGTCCCAGCTGGCTGATGTGCCAGGTGACCTGGTCAGGCTGCAATGCATCAATGAAAGCTCATGCTGGATTGACAGTGCATGAGGCAGCAACTACCGTGCGCATGATGGTGTTGTCGGTCAAACACACTTGTTGCAATGCCCGCATTGTAGGACCGCTGTGGAAAGCTGTCACTGCTGCATCTTGGCACCTCAGCAACAGGGTTCAGACATCAGCCTGCTCAACCCTAAGCTGCAGCAGCAGTGGGACCATGCCAAGAACGCTTACCTGGGCAACACACTCATCACCCCACACAGCACGCGGAAGGTATATTGGATGCAAGAGTCAATGCCCCCTCACGGGGTAGGGCCTTAGCCTCAGCAGGACTTGCTGGCAACCTCTAGGGTAGCCTTGTGCAATAGGCCCAGCAGGACAAAATAAATAATAAGGTGCATTGGATATGCCCTGACTGTCCAGATGGTCAAACCTCATCAGTGGGACTCCTCAGTGACCAACAGAGCACAGAATGATGGCTGCCACTTTTGCAGAGGCAGAAACAATTACCATTTACAGCATACCAATTGTGTCGCGATCTCATTGACAGATGTCTGCTGTGAATGCATGCTTCACTTTGCCACCATAGCCCTGAGGGACCTTGAGAGACCATTGCTAGGACATCACAGCTCGCATTTGGTGTGAGTAGCTATAAAGCAGTATCAGATAGCGATCCCCAACATGTAAGTCACACATAACATCGCTGACTTGGCGATAGCAATGGAAACTGCTGCTATGAGTATTTTATAGCTGCCCTCATATACACCCTGGGCACCCAGAATTGTTGATATTGCTATGACTGGGAGCAGCAGAGGCCATTGTACTAAATGACTCGTGGTCACCCTCCAGTAAGCTGCCAAAGCTGCAACAGATCCTAGGCAGTGGCCGCATGCATGAACATATGGGGCGCTTTGAACAAAGTCGTTTTTTGTGCTAGCATACGCAATGTACAAAGCTGCAAGTTTTGTTCGGATCCCACTTTTTTGACGCTCAGCCGCTTTTGCTAGCAGACTATTCTGCATCGGCAGCCGCGCTAGCATCTGCATCTTCTTCTCTTCGTACACCTGAAAATAGTACTGTGCATGAAATGCAGTAGCGCAGGGCTCTGGCAGGGCACAAACTGCCCAGGGTAACAAAGCTAGGCTGGACTAGCTTACCTCCTCAGCGTTGCACCCGTCTGCTGCAACCACAGACTTGCACGCTGCTATGGCCAAGCCTGTAGGTACCCCAGCACAGCCAACAACAAAAAAGAGAAGCAGGGCCCTGTTGTCTACCGCCCACATAGCAGATACAAGTACACTTGCCAGCAGGAATGAGTCACTAGCTCCAAGAACGCCAGCATAAAACCTCGTGCCCCGCTGAGAGAGGTGGTTGGACGTGCTATTGTGTTCTTCCATATCTAGCAGGACATCGTCAGTCAGTGTCTCGTTAACTATTTTCTGTTGAGCTTCGTCCATCTCTGCAAGCTGGTTGCTGTGGTCGGCATCCAGCCTTGCATGACTGCATACTGCATCTGACATGTTAATTCTGATCCAGGCGTTCCACCGGGCTCTGCAAATTAGTGCATCCTTGGGGACGTGTACCTGAGATCCAATCTATCAATGATGGTGATCTCGAGACACCCCGACGTTTGATATTCCATGCGCATCATGACTGCGTTGTGCTGTGCTATGCACGAGTCTTCCTGAGTTGTGTCCGCACCTTTCGACTCGATCACTCTAGCGGGTGATCTAGCCGGACATGCCTGCTTTTCCCTGCCTGAGTGGGCTTTCTCCCTAACGCCCGCAGCTTTTTCGGTCGGGAGGTTTTAGCATCAAATACAATACTATGAAAGGCGCCTAGACCATGCACCGGGCCAGCGTGCATACAGATCCAACAGCTTACAGGCCACCTCAAGCCACACACTCGTTGCGAGCCCGTGACAAGCCCGCTTATGGACATGCAACGAGTGCCAGAAAGACCTTGCAGCCATCGCCTGTTCGGTGCTGTTGTTCCTGCAGACGAGGTGAGCCGCTGCCTGAATGTGACCAGCTTCATTGTCTGCATTGAAGCAGTGTCTTGCGTTAGCCACTGACTTTTACCTTCAATTTGTGACGTGCTGCAGCAAACAAGACCTGTAGTCTGTCGATATGGGCCACAGCTACCAAACAGCAGCTTTTCAGTCAGCAAGCCAAACAGCAGCAGGGTCCAGACGTTGGCCAGCTCAGCCCAAAGCTACGCCAGCAGTGGGACCATGCCAAGAACGCTCACCTGGGCAATATCAACATCACCCCACACAGCGGGCGAAAGGTGCATTGGTCATGCCCTGATTGTCCAGATGGTCATCCCCATCAGTGGGAGGCCCAAGTGACAAACAGAACAAAGAATGATGGCTGCCCATTCTGCAAAGGCAAGAAAGTGTGTCAGCATAACTCTGTTGCTACCATAGCCCCTGATGTGGCTGCCAGCTGGGATAGCACAGCCAATGAAGGCACACCACATGATTTCACAGCTAACAGTCACTTCAAGAAGCAGTGGCACTGCTCAGTCTGTGGCCACAAGTGGCAGGCAATCATCCATGGACGCGTTGGACAGAAATCTGGCTGCCCTGAGTGCTATAACCTAAAGCGTGCCAGGCCAAAGGTGCGGCAGCCCACCTTGGCTGAGTGCAATCATTCACTCCTCAAAGAATGGGACACTGAAGCAAATGCCAAGGAGAGGTTGTTCCCTGACAAGCTCACGCTGGGGAGTCAAAAGCGTGTTCATTGGTTGTGCCACAAGTGTCCTTTGGGGGTGACACACAAGTGGGTCGCATCAATAAATTCACGGGCTCTGTTAGGTAGTGGATGTTCATGTTGTGGTGGGAGGACAGCTTGCAAATGCAACTCCCTACCAAGCTTGTATCCTGATATTGCTCAAGAGTGGGACTACAGCAAGAATGATGGGAAACCTTGTGACTATACAGCCAAATCTCATGCTGTTGTTTGGTGGAAGTCTAGTGATCTACGTAGTTGGCAGCAGTCTGTCAACTCTCGCACAGACGACCGCCTCAAACAGCATAAGAACAGAGCTACTTGACTCATTCTAAGGCAAGTGTTTCACTCGAGTATGCCTGCCAGCGCAGTGATGATCAGTGGGTTGAAATGCATCAGCTTGCAAGATTAGGTATGGCAAATGGTTTTGCACACTACACTCTCATGGCAACCAATGACTCTGGGAGTTAGAGTCAGCAAGCTTGCTTATTGATGAGGTGTACTTTCTTTTTAACCCATTTTTTCCTCAAAGGACTTGGTTTGTTGCATCATAAAAGCTTGCTCCCCTCTTGTACATTGTGTGGCGTCCAGCCTTGCATGACTCCATACTATATCTGACATATTAATTATAATCCAGGCGTTCCACCGGGCTCTGCAAATCAGTGCATCCTTGAGGACGTGTATCTGAGATCCAATCTGGTAAGGGAACCAATGATGAAGAAATGAATCAAGAGACGTTTGATATTCCACAGTCTTTCCTGCAGTCTTTGCTGCCGGTTGTTGCCGCAGTCAGTCTTTGCTGCAGTATTTGTTGCCGGTTGTGCTGTGCTGCTGCAGCGTATGCGCGAGTGCTCCTGAATTGTCTCTGCACCGATTGTCTCGATCACTCTAGCGGGTGATCTAGCAGGACATGCCTGCTTTTCCCTGCCTGAGTGGGCTTTCTCCCCCAACGCCCGCAGCTTTTGCTGTCGGGATGTTGTAGCATCAAGTAATCATGCTATGAAAGGCGCCTAGACCATGCACCGGGCCAGTGTGCATATAGAGCCAACAGCTTACAGGCCACCTCAAGCCACACACTCGTCGCTACCCTGTCAGAAGCCCGTTCCTATACTTGCACCAAGCCCCAGCAAGGCCTTGCAGACAACGCATGTTCGGTGCTATAGTCCTTGCATACGGGGTGAGCAGCTGCCCTGAATGTGACCAGCTTCACTGTTTGCACTGAAGCCTTGTCTTGCTTTAGCCACTGACTCTCTGCTACAAATGTGACGCACTGCAGCAAGCAAGACCTGTAGTCTGTCGATATGGGCCGCGGCTACCAAGCATCATCTTCTCAGTCAGCAAGCCAAACAGCAGCAGGGTCCAGACGTCAGCCAGCTCAGCCCAAAGCTGCAGCAGCAGTGGGACCATGCCAGGAACGCTCACCTGGGCAACGTCACCATCTTCCCAAACAGCGGGCGAAAGGTGCATTGGACATGCCCGGACTGTCCAGATGGTCATTTTCATCAGTGGGAGGCTCCAGTAAAACACAGAACAAAAAATGAAGGTTGCCCATTTTGCTCAGGCAAGAGAGTGTGTCAGCACAACTCTATTGCTACCAAAGCTCCCAAGGTGGCTGCCAGCTGGGATAGCACAGCCAATGAAGGCACACCACATGATTTCACAGCTAACAGTCACTTCAAGAAGCAGTGGCATTGCTCAGTCTGTGGCCACAAATGGCTGGCAACCATCAATGGTCGCGTTGGACAGAAATCTGGCTGCCCTGAGTGCTATAACCTCAAGCGTACAAGGCCAAAGTTGCGTCATCCCACCTTATCTGAGTGCAATCATGCACTCCTCAAAGAATGGGACACTGAAGCAAACGCCGAGGAGGGGTTGTTCCCTGACAAGCTCAGGTTGGGCAGTAACAAGCGTGTTTATTGGGTGTGCCACAAATGTCCTTTGGGAATGATGCACAAGTGGGCATCAACAGTGAATTCACGGGCTCTGTTGGGTAGTGGATGTTCATGTTGTGGCGGGAGGACAGCTTGCAAATGCAACTCCCTACCAAGCTTGTATCCTGATATCGCTCAAGAGTGGGATTACAGCAAGAATGATGGGAAACCTAGCAAATATACAGCCAAATCTCATGCTGTTGTTTGGTGGAAGTCTAGTGACCTAGGTAGTTGGCAGCAGTCTGTTAACTCTCGCACAGACGACCGCCTCAAACAGCATAAGAACAGAGCCACTTGACATTCAAGGTAAGTGTTTCACTCGAGTATGCCTGAGGGTGAGTATGCCTGCCGGTGCAGTGCTGAGTTTGAAGATCCATCAGCTTGCCTAAGATTCAGTGTGGTAAATGTCTTTGCACACTACGCTCTCATGGCATCTAATGACTCCGGGCGTTAGACTCAGCAAGTTTGCTTCACATTGATGAGGCGTACTTTCTTTTTCATTCAATTTTGACTCAAAGGACTTGGTTTGTTGCATCATAGAAACTTGCTCCCCTCTTGTACATTGTGTTGTGTTCAGTCTGTGTTGTATGTCCTCAAGAGCTTGTGCCTTGTGTTGTATTCAGCCTGCGTGATGGCATAATTGCAATCGATGGCTGTCTTCAGGTGTGCAGTGTATGCACAGATGATGAAATTGAGACTTCGTACACAAGGTTGTGCAGCAGCCTGCATATAGGTGTATGTGTTTGCTTCTAGATCTAGACGACTGTGAGGCTTGTACGTCCATTTGCAACAGCTGCATGACTATGCAGCTCACAGTCATGTAGTTCATGACTACAATTCTGATGCAGCACTTGTTTCAGCACAGCCAGTCCTCGCATAGCATATATGGCTTGCTTGTGGCACACGAATGAGCACAAATTTTGGCGGAATGGATCCAGGTGAAACGATGCATCATATATTATAACGACTGCCCTAACAAGCAGAATGTCTGCTGAACTTTGCAATCCACAGAGCTGTGAACACGCCAAATGCCTGCTGATTTGTAAAATTCATGATTGGCTCAACTGCATGCTGTGATGCCTGTTCGAATGGATCCACTCGTGACATTCATCAGCACAGAGATGCATCTTCACAGGTTGATACATGATGATTGCTGTGGAGTCATGACATTTGATCAGACCTTCATCTGGATGTGCAGCAATTTGCTTCGAAAACAGTGTGGTGAACTGTACTAGGTCGTCAAACTTTGCAACAACAGTAAAAACACTACACACAACATGAGCCAACTCAGAACTGGTTGTGATCCACAGCTTGGTCCAAGATTCGAGATCTAAATTACAAAGTAGAACCTACTGGTATGTCTGCCTTGCTGTATCATCAAGCTGTTTCCAATCTTGAGAAATGAGCTTGTTGGCATCAGTCATTGTAATGCTGGGATGGTCTATTCTCAGCTTTGCCCATTGCTGTCGCCAAAATAACCTATAATGTGACTTCGGAGGACTGCTGCTTGTCCCTTCGCTAGCCACCTTGCCTATACCAACTGTCTTGGGCTTCTTGCCACCAACTGTGCCTTTCTGGATGGCAGGCTTGCCTGCTTTGTTACTTCTTGCTTTTGCCTTGTCCTCCATTCCTTTTGTGGCATCACCTGACTGACTCTCCTTCTTCCCCTTTGAGGAAGGACTTTGTGAGCCTGCCTTGCTCCCTGCCTTGCTCTCTGCCTTGCTGAACTGCTTGTCTGGAGCATCTGCTGCAACTGTTGACCCATGAAGGCCATCAGCTGAGTTGCCTTGCGGTGCTGCCCTGACCTGTTGCAAGAGCTGAAGCCTTGGCATCAATCAGCTGGCATGCCTGCTGCAGATCCACCTTGTCTGGCTGCAATTCCTGCAGCATGCACTCAGCAGCCTGATGGAGCTTTGCAGCAGGATCTGCCCTCAAGAAAGGAAATGCTGCAGAAGATTGCTGCCTTGTGGCATGCTAAGGTTTTCAAAGCACATGGGCATGCTGGTAGTACAGTGGGCACTGACAACAAATTGTGTATATACATGAGTGTGAAAAGGGCTGAGCAGATCAGCAAAAGAACGGTTTACAGGATGAAGGCATGACTGAGTGAGCAAATGGCGGAATGCATGAGTGAGTAGGTGGACAAATGAGTGAGTGGTTGCATGAAGGAGTGAATCCCTGAATGATCAGAAGGACCAAGGCCAAGGGAATCAGGCTGAGGCGCCACTGACCAGTAGCGCAAATCTCAATCACAGGCACAGTATGTGATCAAAAGATTGCAGTGCAAAAGACTTATTAATTCTGCATTGCTCTGCCTAATACTGTTAATGCATCAGACATGATGCTCCAGGTGTGACATGAGGCGCCTAACGCAGCATCTGAGCGCAGGCAGACATGCATAATCAACATTGTGCATGAGTCATGCATGAGTCATGCGACTCACTTTGGGGAGGGAAGCCTTCACATTGCCCGCCTGGACGTAATATCCAAACTTGCCGCGGTTAACAAGGACAGGTTGATTGAGAACAGGGTGATCCCCAAGACTCAAGGGCCATTGCAGCAGCTCTACTGCTTTTGCCAGATCAAGCTCCTGCAGATTGACATCCCTGCAGACCCAGCCAGAGCCATGCTGAGTGCCCAGGTAACATAAATTGCAGGCAGGATCAGTCTCAGTCTCAGTCTTGACACTTCTACCTCAATGGAAGGAAAGCTGATTGTGGTGAGCTCATGCTTTGCTGCTGTGTGAAGGCTGGCCTCATGCATGCATGCCAGACAAACAGACAGGCAGGCAGGCAGGCAGAGGCCAACACCCAGCTGACGTCATCAAGAAAGAGGTCACCAACTTTCCAAACATATGACAGATAGCTTAGGTTGGGATAAGTCCCAATGTTGTGTGTAGAGCTGAGCATATCTTTACATACCAAAGCCAGTGACAGCAGACTGTATGGTGGACACAATGCAGATTGTATGGTAGACACAATGCAGACAGGCAATTGAGTGACCAAGCAACAGAAAGAGATAGAGTGTCTCACTTCAGCGCTGCTGTCCTGGCTGTACGCTTTGGCTTTGCAACAGCCTTCTTGTTGGCCAACCTCCTGGTCCCCTTGGGCACCACCTGATGCACTGCGCTGGGACTGTCTTTGGTCCCCAGCTGCAAGTAGGGACCGTAGCGGCCCTGCCTCAGAACAATGTCCTCTTTCGTGTCGGGATGCTGACCCAGCCTCACGGGCCCTACAAAATGACAACTGCATTGCTGTTGTGCGACGAGCACTTTGACTGCGCTCTGATACGATATAGCCTACAGACCTTAAGCACTACTAATTCATGGTGCATGGCCACACGTCAGATGTAGTGGCATCCTTTTACCTGGGTAGAAAGGACAGACTAGAGGACTCAGACAGAATACTTGGCAGCAGGCAAAGCCCTGGATGCTGTCATGGCAGATCTGCCGCAAAATTTCACACACGCACATGCACACACACACGCACGCACGCATGCGCACGCGCACACATGCACGCGCAAACACACAGACGCAGGCACGCACATGCAGTATGCAGCCAACACGGCAGTCCAGAAGGCAATGACTATGAAGCTGATGAGACAATATCATACAGCCTCAATACCTCAGCCTGCAAACAGACCATTGGACGCACCTGCAGACAAGTCTGGAAAAGCTTCCAGTGCCTCTTGATCTTTGGGTGAAGAAAAAGAGGACATGCCATCTTCCTGTGGCACCTCCAAAGGCCTCACATAGCTGCAGTCTGGGTAGTTGCTGCAGCCGATGAAGCCTCCAGACTTGGATAGTTTCAAACCCAGCCGCCCCTGCTGTGCACGCTGTGCACACACTGGGCAGGCTCTTGCCTCGGCTTCAGTCTGTTTGTCTGATAATACGAAGAGGTGTGCAGCCAGGCTGGTGTCTAATTTGTCTACATTGTCTCTGCCTGACACACCTTTGCTGGCTTGTATGCATGCGTCAAAGGTCGGCAAGAACTGCCCCAGTACAGCTTCATGCCCCAGCTTGCCACCTGCATTGCACAAGACATGATCAGTACACTCTTGCAGTTGCTGTGTGCAGTTATTGCGCCACTTTCTGGGAATGTCTGTGCGTCACAGTACAGAAGTGGCAGACTATCACAACATCATGCCGGTTTGATTGCTAGGGATGATATCAGTTGCCATGGACTTCATGTGGCAGGAGACAGGCCACATCTGGGTGCAGTAATGGCAGCACTTGTGTCAATCAATGATGTACAGAGTATGAAGTCATCTCATCCGTTGCCAATGCATGTTGACTAATGCAGTATGTGCAGTGACTAATGCAGTAGGTGCAGTGTTGACTAATGCAGCGGGTGCATTGCAGCCTGGCCAGGTCACCTGCCACATCATCCAGCTGAGACTCCATGTCAGATGTGAAGTCATAGTCCACATACTGCGCAAAGTGCTGCTGGAGGAAGGCTGACAGCACTCTGCCCCTGCTGGTGGCTCTAAGTGCCCTGCCCTCCTTTACCACATAACCCCTCTCCTTAAGCATCATTGAATATGTTAATCAGGCCTCAAGGTATGCAGAGATAATACCTTAAAAAGGAATCCCCTCAGGCTAGCTTTCCTGGTCCCTATGTGGTCTTTGAAAAGTCCAACATGTCTCTGTAAAATTGTCGTTTTACTGTCCCAACAGCTGAACATCATTGGCCTCTTGAGTATGATCATGCAAGTCAGCCCAGGCAGGGCCTTCTGTCCTAGCCATAGAGTGAAGCTTCAAGACAGACCGGTAGACCGACAGGGTGGCAGATAGACAGACAGAGTGGCAGACAGATAGACAGACAGACAGGCAGGCAGGCAGACAGACAGACAGACAGACAGCAGCAGGAAGCTGATCAACCTGCAAGACAGAGATGACAGACGGACGGGCAGACGGACGGACAGACACAGACAGACAGAGTGGCAGACGGACAGACAGACATGCAGGCAGGCAGGCAGGCAGACAGCAGGAAGCTGTTTCACCTGCAGGACAGAGATGACAGACGGATGGGCATACGGATGGACAGACACAGACAGACAAACAGACAGACAGACAGGCAGGCAGCAGCAGGAAGCTGTTTGACCTGCAAGACAGAGATGATGGGGGCATATGTGGAGGGCCGCCCAATGCCCAGCTGCTGCAGGGTCTTCACCAGCTGGGCCTCTGTGTAGCGAGGGGGCCCCTTGCTCAAGTGCTGACTGGTTGCCACCTCTTGCACCCGGACTGGGTCCTGTTCCTGCACACCCACTCACTGCTGCAAGACAGCAACTAGTACAACAGAAATTGGAACAACAGTAACTGGGACAACAGCATCTGGCGCAAGAGTAATTGCTATGGTCAAGCTGGCATCACATGATCATCCAAGCAAGCAAGCAAGCCAGCAGGCAAGTAAGCAAGCCAGCAATGGCGATGGATGTATGAGTGAGTGAGTGAGTGAGTGAGTGAGTGAGTGAGTGAGTGAGTGAGTGAGTGAGTGAGTGAGTGAGTGAGTGAGTGGGTGGGTGAGTGAGTGAGTGAGTGAGTGAGTGAGTGAGTGAGTGAGTGAGTTGAGTGAGTGAGTGAGTGAGTGAGTGAGAGAGTGAATGAGTGAATGAAAGAATGACATTCCCCAGTTGATCATCCATGCTGCAACAGGCTTGTTGCATATGGGGCATCCTGCGTTGCAGATGTGGCTGAGCACATGGTCAAGCTCACCCAGGAGCCTTGGCAATTAGCAGTCTTCAGCATGGAGTAGAGTTTAGAATTTACCTTGAGGTTGGACAGCAGTCTGGCCTGTCTTGCTTGCTCTTGCTGGCGAGCTGACGACTGAGTCCTGACCCCCTCCCCTTCTTCTTCCTCCTCCTCCTCTTCTTCCTCCTTGTCACCTGCCACCGTAAAACATCAGGCTTACAAGATGCTGTGACTGGCTTTGCTCAACAACGAACCCTAAATCCCAAACCGCCAAATTGATTATAACGCAACCGATCAGCTAAAGCAAGAGACAGCTTGCAGCAGTTTAGGGCTTGCCTTCAAGGTTTATGCAGTGGTCACTTCAATTCCTAAATAGGTCCAAAGCTTTGAGGCAAATGTAACACACCAAGGAACTAAAGTCATGAGCTCCCCTGCAGCCTATCAACGAAGTCATCAATGCGAGGCAGAGGATGCTTCACATAAAATCTGTTGCCAACGGCAGACCCAAAGACAAACCCAAAGGCAGACCCAAAGGCACTCCCAAAGGCAGACCCAAAGCCAATTCAGAAGGCAGACCCAAAGGCAGACCAGAAGGCAGACCAATAGGCAGACCCTGAGGCAGACCAAAGGCAGACCCAAAAGCAGACTTGAAGGCAGTGTGCTTGCCTGAAGAGCCCTCTTTGCCAGTGTCAAAGTCTTCAAAGGCTTTAAGGTAGCCAGCAAAGGCAACCTGTGAACCCGATGCTCTTAGTTTCAGGCTTCCATCCGCGCTGGTGAACTCCACACTCAACTGCATGCCATGCATATCTTTGCTGACTCAATGCAATTGATGTTGAGCAAAAACATCTGAAATCCTGTCTGTGATGCTGAATTCCACACTCTAACTGCATGCCATGCATATCTTTGCTGACTCAATGCAATTACTGTTGAGCAAAACAATCTGAAGTCCTGTCTATGATGCTGAACTCCACAGTCGATTGCATGCCATGTTTATTGTTGCTGCTCAATGCAAATCATGCTGAGATGGATCAAACGAGACCCCATCTACGCTGCTGAACTTGACTTCAATTGTTTGCCTGCATGCCCTGTGTATCAGTGCTGACGACGCAAGCATATTTGTTCGAGGCTGTTGTGTAGCCACTGGTGCATTTGGAAGCATCGGCAGCATGACAGCGCTGCAAATGGTGATCAAACCTCATGGCAACTCTGCACTCCGTAGTACCACTGTGTATTTGACAATATACCTCATGCCAGAGTCATGTCAAGCACCTGAGTCAATGGCAAGGACAATCACGCAGTACAACGCTCATGATCCAGTTTCTGCATACAGTACGTCATGCATGACACTGCATGTGCAGATGATATGCTTGAGCAATCAGATGATATGCTTGAGCAATCAAATGATATGCTTGAGCAGCCACACTACCATAAAGCTGCTGGCCAACCTGATTAAGATGAGCAATCTTCATTTGCGATGCCAGAGTATGCCGCCAAATCATTTCATATAGCTTCTTCTGGGGCTTGGTCAGTTCTTTTGGGATAGAAATTGCCCCCTTCACTTTCTCCATATGCGTGAATATGGCCTCTGGGATGATCATGGGATCCACAGGGGCAACTGCCCCATGCCCCTCCTGTGCATTCTTCTCCTTGCCCCTACATGCCAGTGTGTTGATGATCATGATCATCATGATAACGATATTGATAGTAACAATGATGTTTGTGATAGTGACAACAATATTGATAATGGCGTTTTTCACCATGGCGAAATCATAATGGTAATAGTAAAAACAATGGCAATATTAATTGTAAAAATGGTATGAACAACGATGATGAGATTTTGGCAACAATATTATTGACTCATATTGTTGACAACAATGAAACCTTCCTAATCATGGTGAGCTAGGTATGTGCAGGGCAAGTCTTGTCTCTCTCCAAAACAGGGATGATATGAAACATGCTTGTTGCCTTTGACACTCATGACACGTGTAACAGTATGCAAGGCCATCAGTGTTCTTGTTTCTTGTCAATAAAGACTGCTATGATTGTATCTGATGTTGTTACTCTGTATGGGATGGCATATGTTGAACGCTATTTGCAAAGCCGTGACACTGTAACCTGCTTGTGGACAGAAGAAAAAGCGTTTTGTTTTGTGACTCCAGGCGTACATGAAATACCTGTTTACTGTTCATGTCCATATTCACATCCGCATTAATAGTCACACTCTTGTTCACATCCACACTTAACAGCACACTTACAGTCACATTTGCAGCTCTTACTTGTAAAGTCTGAGATCATCTGCCACAAACTCATCACCAAAGACGGCAGCCACAGTATCACTGATCTTCCGGGCTAAGGTTTCATCAAGTGTGGGGCTGTCTGTGCGCATGTAGCTGATCAGCCCATCTGCAAAGCATGGGCTGAGTCGTAGACAGCATGACACAGCTTGGCTGTGGCAAGCAGGGTTTGACAGGGCATCTGAAACATGTTGGGTGCCCACATGACAGGGGCATTTGCCCTGAGGCAGCTTTTGAAAATGTGTCCTTGCAAAATGCGTCAAAGTACTGCAGATTGCTTCTGACAGAGCCATCTGAGCCCATGTGCGTCGCCTTTGACAGACAATGGTGTATGTGAATGCACACACTATGTCAGTTTGGGCCTCAGTCATGTGCTGGAATGCATTTCAACTCTCCTCTGAATATGCAAACAAGAGAGGCAAACAGGCAAGAAGAGGTAGAGAACACAATGCATCCCCAGCACTCATGCAGAAGTCAACAAGAAGTGCTCTGCGCTGCCGCCTGAGGAGGCTCCCGCTATGACCGCTGAAAAGAGTAAACTTTTTGTTTTTGATAAGAAGCAGGACTGACCAACTTCACCGCCTTCAAAGAGGACTTGGGCGTTAGCCATGGTCCTGGCCACATCAGAGCCAAGCTGATTAGCAGCAGCTGTCAGCATGGTGCTTGTCATGAATGGCAGAGAGGGACTGCGTTTCACATCAATCCCTTGCTTGCTGGTCACCTGCACACATACAGTTGTAGAAAAGAAAAGTGAAGACTACACCTTTTGGCGCCAGCTGAATGAGCAGCCAAGTATTATGCCGGGCTGCCCAGAATTGAACAGTTGCACTGTTATGAAGATGAATCCTTGGACAAGACTCTGGGCTGCTGCCTTAAAAGGCTCACATTATGATTGCTGAAAAGCCTAAACATTTCTATTCGTTCCTTTCCTTGGACACAACACCTGCTGAGAGTCAGTATCCCAAGGGAACTGCTGAGAGTGCATCCCTTGAACTGGCAGTCATAAACAGGATGCACAGGCTGCAACACATCTGCTGGTGCTGCAATCAGGAGGACCTCGTTGAGTTCAGACTATGACTCTGCCAAGCCTTTTGGGTGTTTTTGAGGCAGTGCTGATCTGGCCGTGCATCACTGTGCAGACAGAGTGTTGACCACAAAGGACAGCATGGGAACAAAGAGTATGCAAGCATGCAGCAATCCAAGCAGACAGGGCTGCCCTTGGCTGACACCAAGAGCCACCTTGGTGTTGACCAAGGGCAGACTTCACACCAGTCTTGGTGTCAACTTGGTGTCGCGCCGTTTTTTGGGGGGAAAAAAGGGACTAGTGCATATAAGACATATCTTGAAGAATTTCAATATAAAAGGTACCAAACGGATCACATCTGCTGGTTGCAAACCTGTAGAGAGGCCTTGGCAAAGCGGTCAGCGAGTGCTTTTGCTTCTGCTGCACTCCTCAGCTTCTGCACCTTGTTGCCATCAACACGCGTCACCTGGGCCTGAACAGGCAAGGACCATATGTATGCACATGTCTGTGTCTTCTCTTCATAATGAGACAGTGCTTTACTAATGAGCCAGCATGATACTTACAGCGTAAGATGTTTGTTGTGTCCCATTGTACACATGCATAATGCACCACGACTATTGATGCCTTTTTTCCCTGCTTTGTAACAAAAAGCAATTGCAAAATTGGTGATAGAAAAACCCATCTTCAGATTGCAAAGAACAAGACAGTGGTGTTGCACACACATGGCCACACAAGCTACAGCACCAAGACAGGCATTTCTGACACTCACCCTGAATGGTTTGCCATTTGCATTGGTGAGCAAAGGATCAACGGTCCACCACTCGTCTGGCTTGAAAGCCTCTCTTTCAGCTTCACGCTCTGCTATCAGTCTCAGAGCTACAGACTGCACGCGGCCTACATGTGCAGGGTGAGATGAAGGGGGTTAGTCATGGGGGGCGCACACGTCATGGGTGACTATACAAGGATGCATAACAAACCCATGAGCATCAGACGCACACATGCAAAAGCAATATAGTGAGCGTCTACTCATTGTCTGGGTGCTCATCATCCAGCAAGTAACTTCCTGTTGGTGCAACTGTTGAAGCACTGATGAGCAGTGAGAGACACATCTGGCACTGAACACAAACTTTGATGCCACATGCTTTGAAAGCCTGAGCAGATGCACCACATAGAAGACAGCGTGAAGGAGCTGCAAAAGCTTGAGCTGGAGACCAGTTGTCAACATGACTTGAGCCTGGCTTTCTGGACAGCAAGCTCAAGCCAAGCTGACATGCAAGAAGTGGTAGCAATGTCATAAGCGCATATGAAAGCTTGGCTGCATGCATGAGCGCTTACTGCTCTGTGAACTATCACTGGAGAGACAAGTCATGTCCTGCACATACCTAGCTCACCATGAGCTGGAAAGCATTTTAGCTATTGTTATGATCACTGAATGTGTTGCACTGTCGCACACAGTACAGCAAGTTCATCCATGTGCCTGCACTTGATGATGCAGTATCTCATATGCTTGTTGGCTGAGTCTAATTTTGTGGTTTGAACCTGCCATCACACAGGGCTGTATGTACTCAGCAGACATCGTACATGCAGCACCTTACACTGCCATAATGTGTTTACAATGTGTCTTACAATGTGTCTTACAATGTGTCTTACAAGGCATGCTGAGTACATGCAGCACCTTACGCTGCCATCATGTGTGTTTGCATTGGCCAGCAGTGCAGGATGTGAATGCCCAATGCTGAGGGTGCCCTCCTTACCAGCTGATTTAGAGCCCACCATTTTGCTCCACAGGATAGGAGATATGCCAAAGCCCACAAGGAAGTCCAGAGCACGGCGTGCCTTGTACGACTCCACCAGATTGTCAGAAATCTGCCTGGGGTTTTGTAAGGCCTCTTGCACGGCCTTTTTGGTGACCTCTGTGAATGTGACACGCTCAACTGCTATGCCTTTGATGCTGTCCTGCACATGTGCCACATGCCAATGAGACACGGAGAGGTATTGTCACATCAACAGCTGTTATTATTATTTTGATTGACTTACCAAAAATCAACTTTGGGGGAAAAACATCGAAGGTGTTGTTGACGAAAGCATGACAATAAGTGTGACCAGCATGTCAAGCACTTTGCACTTATTTGTATGCTCTAATTTTCAATTTGACAAAGGGCAAGTATCCCCTGTACTTGTGCTTGTGTACACTGATGACTTGTCAATCATGTGCTGACCACAGTCAGTTGCAGAAAGCTGCGCTGTTCGGCAGTTCTCTTGTGCAGCTGGTGATCAAGCTGATGCTGTGCAGCTTCACCACTGCACATCACAAGACTGCAGCCAGCCTGTGAGTTGCAGACTGGTCTAGCAGGCAGACATGCAGACTTGTATGATCCAAAGACAGCACTTCAGTAAGAGCAGAATGTGGGCAGCCCGGTGCCATACTTGGCTTCTCATTAAATTGGCGCTGAAAGGCGTAGTCTAGTCTAGTCTTTTCTTTTCTTTTCTTTTCTTTTCTTTTCTTTTCTTTTCTTTTCTTTTCTTTTCTTTTCTGTTCTTTTCTTTTCTTTTCTTTTCTTTTCTTTTCTTTTCTTTTCTTTTCTTTTCTTTTCTTTTCTATGTGCAGAATGAGATGTTACCGCGAGCACTTGTGACAAGTGCCAAGCGATGGCTTCGCCTTCTCTGTCGGGGTCTGTTGCCAAAACCAGCTTGTTCATGCCTGCCTGCTGAAGCGCCTGCTTTATGGCATCAAGGCGTGGTTCGGCCTGTTTAGCTACAGCCCATTTCATCTCGAAGTTTGCTGAAGGATCGACAGACCCAGGCTTTGGGACAAGGTCTCTGATGTGCCCTTGGCTTGCCAACACCTATTTGCACAAGAGAGTGAAGCAGTGCGGAATTGACGGTTGGTGAGTGCTTGTTGAAGCTGGTGCAGGCTGGTTTGAGCAGTTTGCTGACCTTGACGTTTGATCCCAAGTACTTCTGGATTTTGGTGGCTTTGACTGGTGACTCAACTATCAGCAACGTGTCTGCAATTGCAGCAGCAGATGGCTGGACTTTGTCAGGCTCGCCAGTCTGTTTCTCTTCAGGCTGTGCTGCTACCACTGTGGTGATCGAGTGGGCATTTGCAGACAGGCCCCAGCGAAAGTGAAGTGCATATGGCGTGAAAGCCCTGCTGGCATGACCCGAAAGTTGTTGATGCCGCAAGATTCTTAGCATCCCTTCTCCAGTTCTAAAGCGAGTGCAGATTCGTGTCCGAGACACTGTAAAAGAGGCCCCACTGAAACCTCCAATGTGTCGACGACAGCTTGCAGACATTGCTGCCGCAGCCCAGCTCAGCATAGGCTGATTCACGCGGCAAATTTGGACAACGAGCTTGAGTCAAGGAAGCCCCGATCAATCCCCAGGCAGACACAAACAAAAGGCAAGTTTGGCTCGGCTGGGTAGATTCGGCCACCGTATAGCTGGTCCCTGCCCTCTTTCATTGCTGCACCGGCAATAGTAGCAACCTAAACTGGGCAGCAGCAAACTGGGCAGCGCAAACTGGGTCCTTAACGCTGCGTGAGCGTTACGGTGATCTCTGAAAGAATATGAATGCAATCATGATGAGTTTGAAGCAAATGTGCTCATCAGCTTTATGCTGTTGCAAGTGAGCTCACATATGTGCTCATGCCATGCAGTGCATGTTTATAGCTGTGGTCTCGAGACTGCGGCTCTGGTGGCTTGCCAGCAGCAACTGTCAGCAAGCTGAATGTACTCAAATATATACCCCAGGGTAACTTGCAAGTGTCTGCTGAGCTTTTGAGACGGGTCAGATCCTGTGCATTGTGCCCTCATTAGTTACTGATAAGACGGAGCCGCAACATTCTGATCAACCCTACCTGTATAAGATACTCAGGCAGTCTCAAGTCCACGATTCATTGCCGCTGCACAAGTCTGCTGGCTTTTATAACATCAGGTGTGCTGATCAGACGATGTCGTTGCATTGCCAGGAAGATCTCAAAGGTTACTAAAGGTGCTCATGTTAGCTTCAGTAACAGCTTACTGCTGGACAAGCACAGAAACAAACGAAGGCTGCCATTAAGCATCAAGTTTGCATCAAAGGCTCACTGAGAGATACAAGCTCTGAAGTGAGCATGCAACCTGGTCAGACCGCCGACAACTTGGCAAATGACGCAACCACCATTTCCAAATGATGTGCTACTGTGATTGAATTTGACTTTTTTATGCCAAAACAAAACACATCAGTCAGGTAACAATGCATTTTGTTGGGTATACACTCAATGCAATGTCCAATGTTACAGCAAACCTGAACTGCGCATGTGTCAAACAGCATACGACATTGTGCTGTATGCTTGTTCATGTTCAGACACAAGCAGGCAATGTGGATGCTACTGCTTGGCAGCCCTACGTTGGTGACGCTTCCGCCGACTGTCTGTTCGAGAATGTATGGTCTGCTGCCAGCTGTCCCGCTTGGCAGTCTTCCACCAGACTGACTTGTCTGACCCAGCAGTATAGTCCATTGGGGTGTCTTTGTTCTTGTCAAAGTCCCACTCCTCAACCATTTCAGGAAAATGTGTTTGCAGAGAATTGCATTTGCATGCTTTGTTGGCATTACAATAGGGGCAGCCTGAACATTTCTGAGTGCGATCACGTGGCGTAGCTTTGTACAGATGCAGGAGACCCAAAGGACACTTGCAGCAGATCCAGTTCACTCTGATGTTACTGCGGAGTTTGATGTTCTCAGGATGCAAGCCAGCCTTCTCGTTGGCTTCCCTGTCCCATTCTGCCATGAGGGGATGATCGCCTGATGCCCCTCTGAGTGTGGGGTGACTTGCCCTGCTGCCGTCTGCTTTGCGTCCACGTCTGAGCTCATAGCAATGAGGGCAGCCTGTGCCTTCCAGGGCTCTGCGTTTTATCCTGGTTTGCCATGAAAGCCCACAGTCCTGGCATTTCCAAGTTGCTCTGTAACTGCTGCCAGCTGTGTAGTCATCAGGGGTGCCTCTATTGGCGCTGTAGTCCCAGCTTGCAGCCGCAGCATGACTCTTGGTAGCTAGTGAGTTATGTTTGCATACGCGCCTGCCAGAACAGAAAGGGCAGCCAGCATCGACTGCCCTATTCTTTGGTGTCTGGACCCATTTGTGTGGGTACCCACTGGGGCACTGGTCGCAGCTCCATGCCACTTGTATTGAACTAAATTTTGCAATGACAATGTTTCCCAGGTGCGCATTCTGGACATGATCAAACTGCTGCTGCAGACGGGGGCTCAACTTGCTGAGATCTGGTCCATTCTGCTGTGGCTGTGGCTGTGGCTGTGGCTGTGACTGTGACTGTGACTTCAACTGCGACTGTGACTGGGGCTGTGACGGGGGCTGTGACTGTTGATTATTGGTAGACTGCTGTGGAGAAGGTGTTTCTGGATTCTGACTACCTGTCACAGCATAAAAAGCTCTCAGCTGCAACATTGCAGCAGAAACAGCAGCCACAGTTTCGCTTGAAGACAAGTGGTTCTCAGCAGTTTTTGCCTGTAAATCATTCAGGCCCCTTCAGTGGCTATACCTGAAGAAGACTGATATAGTTTGACCCCAATTGATGGGCACAACTGCTGCAGTGTTTGAAGGCAAACAGGATGTAACCCCAAGACGGCTCTCGAGTGGTCATACAACCTGCAACCAAGAACGAAAGCAGGCGTGAACACCGAAGGACACGGTGACAACAACACGAAAACTGCTTAATCACCTGTACTGTTGGCTGCAAACAGAAAGCTGTCGCCACGCTCTGCGCATGCGAAACAGAGACAGAGGCAGTCAAGTTGTCACTTGTCACATAGCTGCGGTGGTCCTGATAACGGCCTGATCAGAGTAACCGCAGTTTCGTCAGGTGGTCCAGTTTCGTCGTTTGCGCGTTGTTTGTATCCACAGCAGAGATCATGCATTGACTGCAGTTTCAGTGAGGCTACCTTCGAAGGAACACGCGTCACCAGACGTGATCCTGGACCGATCTGTGCAACAGGCACAATGGAAGACCAACCGTCGACCTGCTCGCAGATGATGTTGATGAAGATGTAAGGCAAAATGCTTGAAGTGAGCAATTCTGCTGGCAACGCTTACAGCAAGTAATGTGACAGGAGGGTGATTTGATTGCCCTGCTGGAAAGCACGGGGTGGGTTCAGCCTGGCTCTGTACAAGCACAGTTGTGAATTGATCACAAAAACTGCCACAGTGGTTGCTACATTGGCAGCCTATTAGTTAGTAACTGAGTGAGAGAGTCCTGCAAAGAAAACAGTCACAGGGCAAGTGTGCCAATAGGTCAGCTTGTGCAAATCGTCAATCTCAGTGCTGCCTTGCGATGCAGCCATTTGCTTTGCTTTCAGCTCTGCATATTTGTCTATTGCATGTGGACAGCAGCCATCTCATTTGGAAATGTTGGCCAGCAGCCTTTTTAACAGGATGGTGCTCCCCTCTGGAACTTGATTTTCTGCAGGCAGTTACTACCACTGGTCAGTCACCATAACCTGAGGCCACCATGCAATGCATTGTACATGTGCAAGTGCTGCAGGTGAATCACCTGCCTTGACAGCTGTATGGCTCATAGCACTAAGTAGGTCTGCACAGGGAAGGGACAGAAGTTGCTCAAGGACAGCTCTATGTACAGCTGAAGGCAACATGCAATGACGGAACCATGCAATCTCAACTGTCATTGCCATGATAAAAGTTGAGGTGCTGTAGCATTGCCTTCCATGCTTAGCCACACGCAGCCTAGTGCTCTGCCGATGCAGCCTCCAGACAAGGATGAACTCAGAGGCATTGATGTACCTCATTGAATGCATTTGAGTCAGGTCCAGCCCAGGCTGGTACTGCACTTGCCCAACCTCACATCCTGCACCATATGACAACGATCATACTCACCACTGCCCACATGTGTCAATGTCACATTTGGTCAATCATGGCGAGAGATGTGCATCAGCACAGGCACACTCAAACCAACACTGAAGCATTGATGCAACACTATGTTGCACACCTGGTGCTTTGTGTATTGCGAAAGACAGCCAAGCTTTGCCAATCAACGCACATGCATGACTTGACACAACAACCATTCAACATTGACAGTGGCTACAAACAGCATGCTTGACTCGTTGTTTCTGCCCATCTAACAGTTGAACACTTGTTGATGAATGAGCCAGCATCAAACATGGCACATACATCAAGTGCCAGCTGTACAAAAGCAACAGAACAAGGAGGACTGGCAGAAGGCTTCTACAGCAGCATGGTGACCCTGCTTGTTCTAAACTCATGATGTCACAAGGCCTGGCATGGTGAGAAACTCCAGAAGTCATGCAGCTCGATTGACAGTGCTGCTTACCCATGCATGCACGCCTTGCAGCCATGCTTTGGCAAAGTGTGAATCTGGTGGTAGGTCTCCAGTGGGGTCACAGCAGCCTGGCTGACCCTGACCCCTAGAGCTGCCTTGTCCTTCATCAGAGCAGCAATCTGCAGCACAGAGCAGCAGTCTTAGTTCACAATGCCACAAATGACAAAAGCAGGTCGGCAGATGAAATGCTCATCAAAATTTGATGTCGCTGCATTTCAAAGGTGTTCAAGGTGACTCAGGTGCTCATGTCAGCTGGAGTAACAGCATGCTTCTGGAAAAACAAAAAAACAACTCAAGGCGGCCGTTCAGCATCAAGTTTGCGTCACAGGGTCACTGAGAGATACAAGCTCTGCACTGAGCGTGCTACCTGTTCACGCCACCAACAGCTTAATAAATCCTGGGAATGTCCGCATTCAGGCGAGTCAGCTGACCTGCTGCGCCCAGCTTGTTTAGTCATCTGCACTTGGGCTCTGCACCAGATGACATCAATTGCAGGCAACCCAGGCACAGGCTACAAGTCAGCCTCAGCAATCACAGCGCTTGATCCAGCCAAGCATGTGTAAGCAAGTTAAGATGGCGCAAAAATAACAAAGAGAGCCTGCCACTCAGAGCATTAGCCAAAGCTTGAGCAAAGAGCAAAGAATCTATGCACAACTGACGCAGTCAACGTTTCCAAATACTGAGCTGCTCTAATTGATAATTCCATTTTATGCCAACATAAAACACATCCACCAGGTAACTGTAGCAGGCAAGTCGTTACAGTAACAATGCATATTGGCGCAAACACACTCAATGTGATGTCAGTCGCTACAGCAAAGCTGACTTGCGCATGCATCAGACAGCATACAATACTCTGCCATATGCTTGTCCATGTTCAAACACAAGCATGCAATGTGGACGCTACTGCTTCAAAGCCCTAAGTTGATGACGTTTCAATCGTCTGTCTGTTCGAGTATCTATCCTCTGCTGCCAGCTGCCGCGCTCTGCAGTCCTCCACCAGACTTCTGCATGTGACCTAGCAGTATAGTTCCCTGGAGCGTCTTTGTTTCTGTCAAAATCCCACTCCTCAACAAGGTCATGAAAGTGTGTCTGGAGAGAGTTGCATTTGCACGCTTTTTGGGCATCACAGTAGGGGCAGCCTGAACATTTCTGAGTGCGATCATTTGGCGTAGCTTTCCACAGATGCAGGAGACCCAAAGGACACTTGCGGCAGATCCAATTCACTGGGATG
>JAABUP010000661.1_pt1 | contig 74082 bp, 94 predicted proteins | sample 5559201 | NCBI WGS metagenome assembly JAABUP01 (sample SAMN10711887, study PRJNA513373) | rock metagenome | isolation source: Antarctica rocks | place: Antarctica | reverse complement strand
CCTTCATCATGACTCAGTCCTTCATCATGACTCAGTCCTTCATCATGACTCAGTCCTTCATCATGACTCAGTCCTTCATCATGACTCAGTCCTTCATCATGACTCAGGAGGCTTCAGATGCAGCAAGCTGTCAAACAGCTCCTGCCTTCCGACGTGGCTCGTCAAATTGATCCTGGTGGTGATCTCAGCGTACCAGCTGCAGCGGCAAACGAATGCTCACAGTACAGCTGTGACTTGTTGAGGTCTTTACACAGGGGACTACAGAGCAGGGCTATCTGAATAGTGTTCAGGTATCTAGTGCCAATCTCAGACAGTCTATGCTGAGCTACATATGCTTCCACAGCCACTCACAGTGATCAAACTTTTGAACAAAGCTGATGCATCAAGGCTAAAGACCACACCTGTGGCAAGAGTTCACATGGATGTTCAATGTCATGCATTTCATTTCAACCTAGTCAGATGTCACAGATGATGCTGCTATATACAATTTTGCTCAGCATTGTCATGGTCCTGCCTTCAACAGGCTAACCCCTTACACTAAGCCCAACATTATGCGCTTCCTACATGCAACTGTCGTGCTTGTCAGCGCCATATACACTTCTTCCCATCATGCACTCTACACAACTGTGGTACCGTCACCGCCAGCCACATTGCTCCTGGATGCCCATGCACCACGACCCAAGCCATTGTCAGGCGCAACATCTACCTCAGATGTGTGCACAGGTGCAATTCCACCGTAGTTGGGAGCATAGCTTGGAGCAGTCACAGTCTCGGCAGCTGCTACAGTAGTTGTCTCCGTCACAGTGGTGTGTTGCCCGCTTGGCAGTACCACAGCAGAGGCCACAGGCTTGCCAGTCTTCCTGAACCGGCCAAACTTGCTGGTGTTGACTGGCACTGGTGCTACAGTGCCTAAGGAGGCTCCCTCGGGTGCAGGCACTGTCTGGGGGGCGCCCCCTGTTGAGTAACCGCCTAGGGGTGGCTTGCTGGTGACGGCAATGGGCTCAACAGTACGGACTGTGGCTGGTGCCTCGGCATCGTACACACGCTTGCTAGTCTTCATCACAGTCCTGGAAGGAGTTCCTGCAACATGACAACAAAAGAACGAGAAATGCAAGGGTGCAAAAGCATTTGCCAATGCAACTCCAGTCATTTGTTGTGTTTGTCTTTGCCTAAAAATTATGGTTGTTGGGCTTTGCATGCTACTTGAACTGTAGTAATACATGAAGGGTGCATGCAAACATGGCCTGCAGCCACAGAAGCACATGAGCCAATCAATCAACAAGACAGCAGAGCTTTGAAGCAACGCTGCAGGTAGTTTTCTGGGAGGCTTTGAGGACTAATGTAGTTGCAACAACACTGGCCAGCAGCCACAGAAGAGATGCAGCAATGCTGATGCAATAGGCCCACATGAGCAATCGATTCCATGTTTTTGGCAGTATCTGGTTGTGCTTGCTGACAGCTTAGCAGCAAATGTTGTTGCCCAGGATCCAGCTTGCAAATGGGAGGTCACACAAACCTTGATGTGATGTTCAGCACTATGCAGTTTCTGTACCACTGACAGGACGTACCTAGCACGAAGAGGCTGGCAAGCAGCCATGCAATGCTGAGGTACCAGGCCTAAAAAGACACATGATTTTATGTGTTTTGTGCATCTGCTAACAGCTTAGCAGCACACACAGAATGTCAGCACCATTGTTGAGGATTACCTAGCACAAAAACGCTGGCAAGCAGCCACAGGGGAGGGGCTGCAACGCCGAGGCACCAGGCTTATAAAGACACATGATTGCACGCTTTTCATGTGCCTGCTTAGCAGCAAAAGAAGAGTGGCAGGGCCTTTGACAAAGCTCACCTAGCATGAAGATGCTGGCAAGCAGCCACAGCAGGGAGGCTGCGATGCCGAGGCACCAGGCCCAGGAAGGCCAGGGGATGTGAGTTCCAGCCACTGGCAGATGGCGGTCATAGAACACAGCGCTGGCCACATAGTAGGCCACCAGCACACCAAATAATGTAAACCTGCAGCAAGATTTTGTGCAAATCAGCACCGGTATTGCAGCAGGTCGTTGGTGTTGTATGGTGCTGTGACGGCAGACTGGTTGCTTGTAGGCACTTCACTTGTCAGATCTGTACATATCTGTACACACCCAGTTAGGACTCTCAGCTGCTGCACGGTATGCTTGACCAGACAAACATGCTCAGCAAGGAGTTGTGACAGGCATAACATCATGCTGGCAGAAAGCATGAGTCAACAGGCATGGAATGACTACTGCTGCCACCAGGTTAGTAAATGAGAGCAGAGCACACAGCATGCATGGACAGATGCAACATGGGGGCACATGCAGATGCTGAATGCCCTGTTGTGCAATTTTTTTAGCCAGGCTCTGCCATGTCAAGTTGCCAATCAGCCTCAACCTCACACAACTCTGCACACTATTTGTATGCATGCTTGCAAGCATTCTGAGTGAATGCAACTTGTTGGGAGGAAGGGTGGCTACCAAAGCTCCTCAGAAGTGACAGTTTAGGGTGTCTTGCCCTCCAATTGTGAACACATCTCAGCTCTTTTACAGTTGCATTCTAAGGCTTCAAAACAGCTTTGTTATCTTAGTTTTAGGACAACACGCAGATTTGTTCAGAGTTTGGGTGTGCTTACGAGAAGGGCAGAGCTATGCAGGCAAGGCTTCTGGAGCGGCCACAGCAGGTGAGCAGCATGAAGAAGAGGGCCAGCAGGGCTGAAGCTCCCAAAAGCCCTGCTACTACCAGACCCAGGATGTACCCAGACACCGACAATGCCTGCAAACGCATAACATATCATACATTTGCAGAGACGCGACGTTGCTTTAGGCACGGGCAGGCTCTGCTGCAAACAGACTTGGCATTTTTCCAGCAGAAGAAACAGAGCATTATGAGCTAGTAGTTTGTGAATTGAACTGGTCAAATACAGCAGATAACCTGCAGGGCATGACCCATTCTGCAGGGCACTACAACTCAATCAGGGCGGAGCTGAACAAGTTGCCACTAATGCCGTCACGCTGTATGGACAGGGCAGGCAGTAAAGATACAATAGAACCACATGTGACATAATTGGCATCAACTCTAGGACACCACTTGTCTAGCATGAAGATGGTGGGTCACCTTGAGCTTGGCATATGTATTTGGAGCAAAGGTGTTCTGGCTGTACTGGTACCAACCAATCCTGCAGAACAGACACATGCATGGTTTACCAACATTCCTGTCCTGCTGATTTGATCTAAGGAAGAGCTGTACTGTTGAGGAGTGTTACAGACAACAAAGTCTCAAGCAGCGTTGCTTGATGTTGCTATCTGTTGTCCAGACCCTACCAGGTCCTGAGGCGGAATCCTTGAACTAGGTCTGAACGGTACAACATGTACTTCCGGTAACCGCCAACAAGGGCAGCCACGCTCAGGCCAAAGATGAAGGCCAGGGTCAGAAGAGTGAGTGTCATCAAGCCCTGCATGACATAGGAGCTCAGCCACTGGTGTCAAGCAGCAGAAAAGATGTGCGTGCAGGAAAGACAATTAAAGTTGGTTGGAACTTACCACCCTTGCTATCTTGAAGCAGCAGCATCTGCTCTGCTCCTCAACTACTCCATCATCTACCACACCACCATTGTATCTGCGATGGGAAAGGCAAGGTCGAAGTCAGTAAGTCACCATACAGGAGTGACTTCTCCTAAACACAACACAACACTCGATACAAGAGCCCAACACAGCAGGCCTACCTAGGATTGGCACCGGCATAGGTGCCTGCGGGTCCTGCAGTCTTTTTCTTTCTGCCAAAAGCCATCGGATCCTGAGGGGCAACTTGTCATGTTGTCATGATCACGCTATGGTTGATGCAGGCAGCGAGTCAGGTCTGCTGCAGCGATGCGTCGAGTCAAAGCTGTCAGTACCTGCTAAACTGCAGCCGCAGGCTGGCTCCAGCAAACAATCTTGCTCTCCAAGCAGCAAGTTAGCGTTCTGAAACAGATAGCAGCTGTTGGGCTCACGTTTGTCAGCATGCGGCGTGTGCGGACCTGCCTTTGGACTGCACTGTCATGAGATGGCAAACTGTCTCAGAAGCAAACCTTGGTGATGCTGTCGCTGTAAATAGCGGACGACACTTTTGCCGCACGCGCTCACTTGCCGAGCGTCAAGCCCTCCGGTGTCCGCTTCAGAAGCTCGACTTTTTGCTGGACAGGTGTACCAATTTCGAACAAAAGTTTGAACGGCGGTGTAAACACAATCGTCTGGGAGCGTATGAAATGCAGTGGCGGGAGCCTGGCGGGAGTCTGACGCGCGACGCTTGTGACACACGGCGTTAAGGACGCTCCCCGAAGCACATCTCAGAATGATGCCATGTGTAACTCCAGCTTCCAGCGGAATTACTTACGTCGACAGAGGGCATAGCATCAGCTTCTTTGATCACGGTATTCAACACCTTTGACAGGCATACAAAGGCTTCATCGTGATGGTACCGCTTTTGCATGCATTCATTGGCATATCGTTTCCACAGCCTTGCTAAGGTCCGACATCGATGATATCAGAGGTAGACCTGTGTGCCAACACTGACACAAGTTTGTGTGGACCGGCTGAACCAAGAGTGTTCTGCACTGTCCCCATCAGAGTGATAGCCGGCAAGCTGTTATCTGCTTGCACTTGATTGCAAAATTGCCGTTGCCTGAATGGTTAACCTCACAGTACAGGATGCATTGCGCAGCCTGACACAGCGGTGCTTGACTGCATACTGTATCTGGCTTGACTCTCAATAAGCCTGGCAACTTATCAGGCTCTGCAGACAGGGGAATTTGTTTCTGGATGCAACAATTCAGCAAACCTCACAGGATGCATCCACACATATATATTTGCGTGACTGACCACTGACCTTAGGGTTTTCTCTGCATTATGTCATCAAACGGCTGGCAGCATAATCACCTGTGTTACATAGTCACACTTGATTATGCTGATTATACCGCAGCCTGCACATGAAGCAAGGTCACAAAGGCAAATAACACTAGGCAACACGTAGGGAAAGCTTCGCACTGAGCACGGTTGTGGACTTCTGAAGCCGTATTACCGGAAGAAGAGGTATAGAACAGCATGATTAGACCAGACGGATTATGCGACACACACACGCACGCCCGTCGGCATCAGCTGTGTTGCTGCATGTGTTGCTGAGGATTCACGACACTCGTATACCTACTTATACTTCTGCAGATTCAGCTTTGACATGTACCAATACAGTATCATCAACATGGCATTGTCTCAAGCTCTGAGATGCTCGGTCTTGCGCAGTGCAATCCCCCTAGCATGCAGCCCCGTCTGTGGACGTGTGTCCGCTTCCGCCGCACCTCATTTCACAGCACAGTCGCACTGCCTGCGCACTAGCGCCTTTGTACCATCCTTGTCTGCCTTCCGACCCAAGGTACGCAGCGCAGCTAGTTTGTAAAGCAGACACTCGCTCTATGCATGCTCGATTGGCAACGGTCAACCTCTGTGATGCAGGCCCAAAGAGCACAACAAAGTGCCTCATTCGCTACACAAGCGGTCAAGAAGGGCGACAAGGTATGATTCGAGAAATATTCGCGATTACGGCAGCGTGCAACGTCTGTCGGTAACCGGCTGGTGACGAGATGCCTCTCACCAAGCCGAATTTGTCTTGCAGCTGCCCACTGACGTCGAGGTCCAGACTCTTGCAGAAGACGGCAACAAAGTCAGAGTCACCTTAGGCGAGATCACCAAGGGAAAGAAGGTAGGTGCTGGAAGTGTTGGCACGTCAAATTGTACACCAGCCGTCTTGTAGCTGTTTAGGCGTTGAAGCTGCCCAGGCCTTATGTTCAGTGGCACCATGGTATCATTTGCCCGGAAGTGCTCGGACCTGTGTTAGTGTACCCAAAAAACTCAGCTTGCTGTGAGTGAATTTTCTGAGCCAAAGTATCACCTTTGCCTTTCAGTGTCAGCATCAGGCTGTTTTCATGATGCCTTTAAAATAACTGAGAGCACATGAGAGGCTGACATTACAAGAGAAGCACTGTCAGGAAAGGAAATGTGGTTTGGTGAAAGACAAGCCATGAGCGCGTTCACCAAGCCGCAATTTCTTTCGTGACAGTGCTTTTCTTGTCACTGATGCTTCTCAAGCGCTCTCAGTAATTTCAAGTTGATCTGCTGCTTTCATTTGTTGCATGCAGCAACCTGCTTGCTTTCAATTTCACTCCTCTCTAGTGAACACACCATTGGCCTGCCTGATAGCATGCTATGAGAGAACACTTGCTCCATTTTGACACGTACATCTGTTCACTTTCAGCCTTTGCTCATCCCCTTTTGCTGTTGCCCTTCAAGTCGTCAGCTGTTGCCTTTTGTTATTGCCTTGCATCATTGCTTTGCCTTTCATCATTGCCCTTTGTTTGTAGGTTGTGCTGGTGGGTGTTCCAGGAGCCTACACCCCCGTGTGCAGCTCCAGCCACATCCCTGGGTTTGTCGAGAAGGTGAAAGATTTTGCAGACAAGGGTGTTGACTACGTTGGAGTCATTGCCAACAATGAGTAAGCCTGCTCTGCCTTTGTTTATAGTATATGCCTGCTGTAACATACATCATTGCCATGGTTCACTTGCGGGCCCCTCGCATTGGGCATAACACATGACCACATGTTTGCGTAGAGAAGCACACCCTGTGCGTTTTCGACATCTGCTTGATGGCAGCACTTTTTTCACTGTGGTGCCAAACTACAGAGCAACTGTATATGATTGCACTGAAACTGATTTCAAGATGTGATGCCAACATTGCTGACTGTGCATTGCAGCATCTTAGTGTTGGGAGTCCGGGGGATTTCTGTAGACTGTGGATGCATAAATAGCTTTTCAATGCTGGCATTGGTTATGAATCTGGGTGCTGACCCTTGAACCTGTTTTTTTGCAGCATCTTTGTGATGAGGGAGTGGGGCAAGACCATGGGATGCGAAGGAGCCAACATCAAGATGATCTCTGATGGCAACACTGAGCTTTCAAAGGTGGGCATTGGACCATGCACAGAGTCCATCAAGTCCACTGTAAAGGCCTGTTACCACTGTAAATGCCTGTTACCATTGCATATCTTCCATTGCTGTGGATGTCATTTCTTGACCCCAATGTTGTTTTCCAGGCTTTGGGTGTGACAGTCGACAAGGTGGACATAGCCTCATGTGTAACATTTGATATACATTCCTGTCGTCTCTGTTTATTTGCTATGGCTGTGCTGCCCTTGGTATCCTGTGGGGGGGTTCATCTTTTGACCCCAATGTTGTTTTCCAGGCTTTGGGTGTGACAGTCGACATGACCTCGAGGACCATGGGAGTCAGGACAAGGCGGTTTGCCATGTATGTCGATGATGGCGAGGTACAGTTCTCATGCTTCCTTGTTGTCTTGAAGAACTTGCGATTTGCGGGGCATAATCTGTGCCAAATAAGTCATATCTTACCTATACTTGATGATCACACAAAGAACATCTACAGCGGTGTTGCTGGGCAAGTCTGTAATGGTGGGGATGGTGGCAATCCCAAGCATGGGATTTGGATTTCCAAGTCATCAGCCGCAGTTACACTTGCATCGCTCACATCATGGTTTGCATGATTGCCTTCACGCAGTACAGGTTGGGTGTTACGTAGCTAAACCCTAAACCCAACCAATCTCAGTCTGATCAGGCAACACAATGAATGGCTTTGCACTCTGGGTCATCCAACTGGTCTATGTTACCGTAAGTCCATGTTGTACTGTTTGCCTCTTGTCATAGGCACTCAGTACCTGGCTGATGCAAGAGCAAAGGCTGGCACAGGTTCAGGTTCATCAGTCAGTCAATTGGCACTTAGTGGCTTCAAATGCGCGTTCAATCAGTTAATTGGCACTTAAAGTGTATTTGGCGTTTGTTCAGGTGAAGGCTGTATCAGTTGAGGAGGATGAGGCTGGTGGTGCTGACTCTGATGAGAAGACCAATGCCAACTGGATCCTGCAGAACATCTAGGGTCAAACTAATCAACCCTAAATCCTTAGACCAAATATGCTTTCCACTGGCATAGTAGTGGCAGTGAGTTTGTCCAGGCATGTAAATTTGTATGGCTGATGAGTATTGTCTGGCTGCATTTGCATAGAAGATAGACTTGATGTTTTGTTTGATGATGTGCTGAGCGTACAGCTGTAAGAGTCTGACAGCACAGAAGCTGTTACCAGACTCCTTACAGCTCAATTGCACATTGAATGCAAGCCAATGCATCCCATTCTTGGTCCACTCTTTGCATTGTTGTAAGCACATTGCAGGCCTTTCTCAGCTTCATCAGATGTGCACCCAAAGAAATGGTGATAGTCATAATGTAATTTACTACGTTAACCCCCATGAATGCCGTCAGCAAGAGGCACATTCCAATTTGAACAGTCCTGCAGCCATGAGTCATCACATCCGTGCACTAAGTTTTTGCATGCATGCGTTTGTCAGGGGTCAATGCTGCAGAATGCTGTAGAAACAGAGCAGGCAATCAGCAAGGCCGTTTGGCATTTAGGTCCACTCTAAGGCTGCCGAAGCTGAGTGTACTTGATGAATTCCGGGGCCCAACACTGATTTGAGGGCAACAAGAGTGCAGTGACGCTTGCCCTACTTTAGCAGTCCATTACGATCAGATGCTGCTGTACAGCCTGTTTCAGCTAGCAGCGCATTTTTCTCGTTTGCTCCATCACACCTTGCAATGCTTGGCAGGTTGTCTATGACAACACCACATGCATTGGCTAGCACTCTCTCCATGCAACAAAAAGCTTTCAGCAGCGTCAACGGCACAATCTGCCAAGAGTGTCCCTCTGGATATGCTAAAGACCCCGGTAGAGTCCTAGTCGGTCGCCAATGTACTAAACAACTGACATGCACAAAACCCCGCCCCCCCTCCCAACCTGCTATTTGACCTGTGACTGTCAGGTCCAGCACTACTAGGCCATAACTCGCCCATGATTGAATATGCAAATCCGGACAAACCCATTCACATACACACACACATACACACACACAACACGTCTGATCAGTTCTTAAGACAGCCCTAAATTAGCAGAAGCAACGCATCCTTGCCACCCTTGAGACACATGGCAGGAGTATGGGTCCAGTGACCCTAATTTGATCAAGCACAAGGATGAACCCCACCCAGGCCTCCCACATGGTTTTATTTGTCATCCAATCTGACATGTCCTATACAATATTACCAATATTGACATCCTTCCATGCAGCAGGATCATTCTTTTCGGCTGCTTCTTTCAAGACGCCCAGGATGCGAATGAGTGAGCTAGCGCTTGGTCTAAGGGTCATGTCAGCTGCCAGACACTGATTTGCCACGACCTGCAGGCACAACAAGGGACCCTCATCTGACTAAAGAACGCTTGCAGCACTAGTAACACTTCTTGGACCTTGACCAGCACAGGTGGTGTCAGCTTGGGACTGGGGCTTGTGGTGTCATGCAGGGTCCTGGCGTCAAACAGTGCCGAATTTCTTAGTGCCACCAAAAACATTATACAAAAAGTACAGAAGAATTTGTCGCCATGCCACTTTGGATGCCAGGCTACTTCACACTGCATGCAGATGTGACATATCAGGACACAGCCATATCTAGGCAGACCTGATTTGTTCAAGTGCTGGTGTGCTCTAGGGGGTCGAAATGACTGCTTATCATACGACATAACTGTTATGACCTACTCACAATTGGATGAAGCCCTACCCTGCAGGGCTCTGGGACAAAAGGAGCTACTCCTCATGCAGTTCTCGTGCCAAAGCAGTCTTGAGGCACACGCAATCATGGCAAACCTCATCACAAGTTAGGCAAGATGTACCTTGAAGGGAGCTGGGGTGTCCCGGGGGAAGAGGGGCTGCTTCTCATTCTGCACCACCTTAATAATGATCTCTTGCTCCTTCAGCCCTACCCAGGGCTTTTGCCCCGTGCACATCTCCCACAACAGGATTCCAAAGGCGTACACATCTGCAGCCTGCGACAGCAGTGCACATGAGCATTTGCATACATGAGCATTTGCATACACATCTCCCACCACAAGATGGGAGCCTTCCACAGGCATGCACATCTGCAGCCTGCAGCCAGTTGCAGACTCATTGCACGCATGAGCTCTACAGTTGAGTGTACATTAAACAGTCCTGTGCATTGTCACCAGCTTGTGTAACCACGTAATGCATGACAGACCCTGGTACAGTCGTTGCCTGGATGCAGCACCAAAAAGCATGACCCCTTGTTCACGCTGTGGAGGTACTCAGTAAGAGCTAGAAGCAAAAGCACAGCAAGCAAAGGCTACAGCTTTTCGCATTGATGAACAAACAGCCCGGGGATGGGGTGGTTTTGGCCTGGGGTCAGCAAGAGCTACCTTTGTGAGGAAGTTGTCGCGTAGCAACTCAGGCGCTGAGTGCACAATGTGCTGTATCGCGGCGTCACTATGTTGTAGGGCTTCTCTGCTCGGCAGGCGTTCTCAAAATCCGCCAACTGCAAAGGGCAAAACAAGGGGTCAATAGCGCCTCTGTTGCTCAGACAAGTCATTAACGCCTTTCCTTTTGCTTGATGTGCATGCTGCAGAGCGCCAGGCCACATCGCATGCCACATGTGTCACTGCCCGCCAGGGTCTGAGCAATGCAGTGATTCAGCAACACCACGACAAACATAGCGTGCTGACACAGATTTTTGCAGCAATGAATGACAACTGCACATGCTTTGTAGCCCAGCTAGCTGTGTACTCAGTACACACAGCATGGAGGCGCTTGCAGCACAATCAGAGCATTTGGATCATGTGATGCACTGATCTAACCCATGCACTGATCTACTCTGTGCACTGACCTAACCCACGCACTGATCTGACCTGTGCACTGACCTAACCTATGCACTGACCTGACCTATGCACTGATTTAACCCATGCACTGACCTCACCTATGCACTGATCTAACCTGACCTAAGCTGAGCTCACCTGTGCAGTGAAGCCCCGCAGGTTTGCTGTGCTGCTGCATAGCATGATGTTGGCTCCTCGCACATCCCCATGGATGATGTCACGCTCATGCATGTATGCTAGAGCTGACACCACCTCCTGTGCAGTTGTGAGGATGGCCAGCATATCGGGCTCCCCTGAAAGGGACAGGTTTTTTCGGAACCAGCCCCTCTCTATGGCATCCTGTAAGTCACACTCAGGCCTTGAGGGGTTTAGGGTTTCCAGCAAGGCTTAGGTTTCAAGCAAGACTTAGGGTTTCAAGCGACGCTGAAGAACCCAAGCAGGGTACAGCGGCATGGTCAGAGGCATGATGGTGGTCTGCACAACTGACAGTGACATGCTTGTCATGACCTATCACCCCTTTGAAGTCCGGTTCTGACACAAAGGCATTCAGCATCACATGATTCTGAATATGCCAACACAAACAAGATAAGCAGTCACAAAGCTGACTGTGATACAAAAGCTATTTTTTGGAAACTCACTGGAGACATGTCATTGCAAAGGTCAGGATGACATTTGACACAGAGGCAGTTAGGGCAGGGCAGTGACAGGGCTGAGCAGGGCAGATCAAGAGCAGGACAGCGTGACTGACAGACAGGGAAAGCCACACCCATAGGGTTGCAGGCAGGCAGGTAGGGTTTCACCTGCAAGGAACCCTTGTCACAGTGCGCTCTCACTATCCAAGTCTCTAGGGTTTCAGCCTTAGGCGGAGGAGCTGTTGGCTTGTCCCCATCACTCAGCTGCCGCGTCAGGTACAAGCTCTACACCACACGTAAGTGGATCATGTATGCATGGTCGGTGTCAAAATGTAGCCGCCTGGCATGTGCCGCCGCAGAAATGCAGGTGAATGTGTGAGCATGGACATGCTGACTGCAACATGACTAACGGTTCTGCAGCTTCCACTGATGAGGGCTTCTATATATATATATAATATCATATAATACATGACACAATAGAGCATAATGAACAAAAAGTAATGTGACGTGATATAGTGTGGTGTAATGTGACTATGCAATACAACATATTATAATGCAGTACAGCATAGCATAGCATAGCACAGCACAGCATAGCATAACATAATATAAGATAACATAATGTGGCGTTGTGTGAAGATTGAATGCAAGGTACCTTGTGGGGCCTGCAGGCATATCTCAGGGTGGCCAGGATGTTGGGGTGATGCAGCTCACTGCAGATCAGGGCCTCCAGAGCTGGGGTCATCTCTGGGGTCAAGGGGGTGTCTGTGATCTGCACCCAACAAGCACAATCATTGACAGTGTACAGGTGATCAGCTCCTTCAGAGCTGGGGCCAGTCCTGGTGTCATGGGGCCATTCCTGGTGTCATGGGGCCAGATCATGATCTGCATGCCACGATTGGCACAGCCATTGACATTGTTGCAGCAAGAGCATGCACTCAGGGAGGGTCAAGCCTCCGAGGTGGGGTCACCTCTGGGGTCAAAGCTGTGTCTCTGATCTGCATGAAGCCATTGCGATCACATAAGATTGAGTGCATCAGCACCAATCTTTGCCATGATGGAGGAAGTGTGTCTGATTGACAATTCAGCATAGCTGGAATAGCGCACTGTTAGGGCCCATGCTCTCAAACAACACACTGAGAAGGGCATGCAGTGCAGGGATCAATTCAGGGGTCAGGGATTCGAGTTGTCAATTATTCTCGCAGCTGCTAGCAGGTATGAGCACGGCAGCCCATCTCTCTGAAGATCAAGACCATCTGGACTGTTGTCAAGGCGCAGATATTAGTAAGTGTTGCAAGTCCTGCTGCCGCACAATACAGAAAAACCACACGTTTCAAGAAAGCAAAGAATAGCCACAAGGTGCACGGTAGAGGCGTTGCTGGTGATGGATGATCTGGTGGGCTTTGGCATTCAGCCAAAGCACAGAGTCAGAACTGGTGCCTGTTGGTAGACACAGCAGCAGCCTGTTGGTAGACACAGCAGCAGCCTGCGCAAGTAGCGCCCGGGACCAAGGCAGAGGACACAATGCAGCACATCATGGTGAGACATGAATGCAAGCTGGGTTCAGCTTAGGGTCTTGAAATATAGGGTTTACCCAAAACCCTACAACGATAAACCCGTAACACAGTCATGGATGTACGCTGACATCGCGCCACAGAAGGTGCAACAGTGATGCTGTCCTGAAACCCTAAATCTTCAACCCTGAACGCATGTTCTTGCGGCTATGGCACAAGTTGACAAGACTGTCTGGTGAAACAGCAGGAATGGCAGACCTTGATTGCTGCAGGGGAGTGCTGGTAGGTCCCCCTGAACAGCCTCCCCTTGCGCGTCTTCACAATCAGCTGGCCCAACTTGAGGTCTTCGATTGGTGGTCCGGCCGCATCTGTTCGCACAGCTGGTGCCTACACGGCAGGAACCGTACGTTTCGCCCGTTAAGTCTATGATGCATGACATGCACTGAGACTGTGGGAGTGACAGCTGTCCCAATGAGGGGGGATGAATCTGGCACGACCTGACGCTGTGTTTCACGCTGTTGCTGCAATCTCAGAGTCTAAATCAGCTGCATCGGCATGCAAGGATGACGCACAGACACGACTCACTGAGCTGGAAGCAGTCCAAGCATTGTGCGTCTTGAGGTCTCAACACAGGATGATATACAGACTCAAGTTCCTGCAAACGAAGCTTCACAGCGCTGGGCTCAGCAGTGACATCACGTGCTGCTGCAACTCAGGAACAACTGTCACAGCACAGACAGCATGTGCAACCCCACCTGGCCTTGCTGCATGTCCATTGGCTTCAGACTGGCGAAAAACAGCGTGGACGGACACGCCGCATTGCTGACCGACTTGACGAAGCTGGGGATGGCAATGACTGGCATGTGCTCATCCAGAGGTCCAGCACATGCCGGCCTTAGTTGCATCCAGATTGTCTTCGGCACGGCAGCTTTGGAAGCTATCATGGTCTGGAAATGCGAGCTGCTGCTGGCTAGCTGCTTGGTGCTGCTGCTCTGCATGTCTGTCGCAGAGTCCTGCGTAACCACGTACACTGTTGTCAGCACTGAGTGGCTTAGGGTGCTGGCTATTTAGAGTGTAGGGCATCAAGTTCAATCGTAAAACCTGAAACCCTAAACCACTGTTGCCAGTATTGAGTGGAGCCAGTGTTGCATCCCAAGGGCCTTAGGTGCAGCAGTTTCGCTTTCATGCCAACATGGGTTGAAAGCGTAAATAATACATCAGCCAGCGGTTTAGCAGTTTGCTGCTCTGCATATCTGTCTTTGAGTCCTGCCTCAGCACCTAAAGTGCAGTCCACGTTTGCAGGTTTCTTGACATTGCTGCCTCTCAGATGCTATGCTGGTGTGAAAGCACAGCCTGTATGGAGTACAATCAAATCGACAACATCTGTGCTGTCAATGATGAAAGCCAATCAATGATAACATAAATCACTGCTTTTTTGATGTGATGCTATCCTACATATCTCTGCTGCAGCAGCATCCTACATCATCATCATGTCGCACAGCGCTGCCAGAACAGTTTGACGTGACTTTTGAAGCTTTGCCAGGCAGTATACAGCACAAGTCACCACATCGACACAACAGTGCCAAGCTCGCAACCGCATGTGCATGCACCAGGCGGATTGAGAGTCCAGCTGAGCTTGCACAACAGCTCTTGTGCACAGGAAAGGCGCCCGTCGAGCAGGCAAGGTCATCCCTTGACACAGCAAATCACAACAGGAGATGGCAGCTCTTGCCCCACCGCGATCTCTCAAGTCACAGGCTGCATCTTGAGACCCCCTGATGAGCCAATTCGCATGCATGTGACATGGCTCTGCATGAGACAGGGGATTTGCCAAACCAAGAGAGTGTGGGATGAAGGGCAGACCTCGCTCTTGCCAACCACCACGAAATGATCCCAGACGTGCTGGCCTGCAACGTCTGAGCCAGACAGGCCTGTGGCCTTGTCAAACTGGCCGCTGCAGAACAGGATGCGCCACTTCGGGTAGGAGACATCCACCAGCATGACAGCTGTGTTCAGAGCCTCCTGCACGTTATTTGACCTACAGACAGAGGGCAACATTTCAACACGACAGAGTTTTTTTTTTTTTTTTTTTTTTTGTGAAACTTTCTTTGCTGAATTGTGCTTCATGCCTTGTCTGCTGGTCTGTGCGGGATCCAAAGCAAAGCCAAGCTGTGTAGTTGCCAGCACACATGCATCAGCCAGGCTATGCATCATCAACAGACTTGAGGTGTGTAGTGATGACGGTAAGGCAAACAATTACGGATGTGCATGCTGGCAAGGACATGGACTATTCACTGGGCTGACGGTCAACAAGTTTTGTCACACCATGACCTTATCACACTATCTGCAATGCCTTGTTAGGCAATCATGACAGTAAGTGTGCGTTACGCTAAGGACGCATCAACACCCATGGTCATCAAGAGCGTCAAAGCATGGCAGGTTGAAAGCAAAAGACCATACCAGGTCAGCAACAGGCCAACATACAGCTGTTACAGGCGGTAGCATGCCGTTACAATGGCTTACGGACCAATTCGAACCTGACCCCCATTTCCCCTTAGACCTAACATGTGACAGCATGCTTGAATGGATGATGTTGCGCCCACAGCTGGGTGGGTCACTGACTTGAATTCACAAATGGGTTGCGGCAACAGCAGCAGCTTACACAGCAGCTGCAGCAGCCGTTCCAGAGGGCGTGGACTGCTCTGCACTGTGTTGTGGGTTTGCCAGGCTGTTCGTGATGTATGAGCTGGCCATCTCCAACCCCCTCGCCACCAGCTCTGCCAGATTGCACAGCAGCGTGCACTGCTCCACGTCAAGCTTCCTCGGCCGCAGATCTGTCACACTCCTGAAGCAATGTGTGACAGCATCTGAGAGTCTGCCATTAGTAACGGATGCTCATGTGGTTTGTCAGCATGCCCCATGTTAGTCGACACTTCTGCCAGATTGTCAGTACTTCTGCCAGACTGCACGGCAGCTTACATTCCTGTACATGAAGCTTGTATTGGCCCCAGATCTGTGACTTTCCTGGTGGTCAATGGCTGCTGAAGCGAACAGTAGCCTGCAACCTGTCAACCCCAAGCTTGCAAGACATGCAACTTAGAGCATGTGACCTGAAGAAATTTATACACCGTACAACCCTATGCAATCCAACCTGTCAACCCAAATTTTGGATGACATGCAACCTGTTGTGCTGCTGTGGGCATGCCTGGCACAGCCACACTGCCAGTCAGCATTGCAGAATCTTCAGCGATTGTGATGGCTGTTGTTCTGGTGACATGTTGCTAAACGCTCAAGCACTAAGCCAGCATCCAGCTCCTCAATGAATGTTCTTCTGCATTGCGGGTACAAATGCATTGGGAAGCATGCCTGGCCCAGCAACAGAATTTGCATGAGGCTATTGACAACTTGATGCACAGTCAACTAGGCAGCAGTCACAAGAAGACAAGCAACGAAGCCCAAAAGCAGTAGGGCTTACAGTGACCCCAAGCGGTAACCCATGGACGAAATGAGGGGTGCAGCTGCGTGGAACCTCACGTGTGGTGGGCCTGTCACCAGTGGATGCGGTGCAAACCTGTGTCAAACCAACACATGCTGTCATCCCAAACAACAGCAAAACAAGTGTGTACTGCCATCCTAGATAGAGACAAATGTCAGCCTTGTTGGCGGCTTGTGCATGTGCCACATGCAAAGGATCATGACATGCAGCAGTCCTTCAGCATGGCATGCATCACTCCTCCCCAGAATAGCCCTTACGCAAATGCAGCGTGAGGAAAGGTGTGCTCTGCAATGCCAAGATGAACGCTGCTCTGTCATCATAGGGATGCAAGCAATCAAGTGTGCTACTGCACAAACTTGTGTAGTTCACATAGAATCTGCCATCATGTCCTCCACAATGAGCAGCTCCGGCTGCTCCGGAACCAGCAGCCACGCACAGAAGGACACCTTTCTGTCTGTGTATGGCTGCGAGCTGGCCACCCCGGACGCTGACAGAATCTGTTGCCTTTCTGCACCTAGAATGGCTATGCATGACAGCGGGATCTGCAGATGCAGGAGAAGCAGGTTGTGTTGCACTTAGTCAATATTGTATGAGCTGAACCTGGTTGCAGATGGGGACCAAGTATGACTGCAATCAATGCCTATGGGGCCTGCCTGAAGTGCATGATGTCTACTGCATGCTTAGGTTGTCTGGTATGCAGAGATGTCCATGGGCTGGCAGCACTATCAGGGATGACTCAATCAAGGACTGCTTGTGGTAAGATGGAGAGTCAGGTTGGTCGACATGACATCAGCTGTTGTAGGTACACTAGCTGCCTAAATAGGACCTCACAAGGTGTAGCTACTCAGGCCTGTGTTGAACTGCCGCTTTTGTTGGAAGACATGTTAGCATACCAGAAAAAACCTTGAAGAGGCATGCGGGTACCCTAAGCCCGAGACTTGCAAACACCAAGTGGATGTATTTGTTTGCCCACCTCAAGAAGCTCTGCAAGAAGCCGCGTGGCCTCGTCAGCTTTGGGATGGCTTCTGGGGACGTGCAGCTTTTCAACAAAATCCTGCCTTGCAGCCTCATTGACTGGCGGCGCAGGCATGCGGTAGTTCTTTTGAACAAAAGAAGGGTCTGAGTAGTTCGGTGCCATGGCAAGCCTCGCTTCCAAGTTGGAGGCAACAGCCTCCAAAGGCACTGGCTTGTTGGCATCAAAATTCTTTGAGCTACTCTTAGGGAACCCCTTCAGCAATCAGATAAGTGGTCAAGATCAACTGCCTGTTGAGCAATTCGGGCAGACAGCGTGGCTGAGGTACCTCTCTGCTGTTGATGGGCGCTGGTTGACCAACAGATTTCAGGTCTGATATGCCACAACCCATCCTGCCTCCCGGTCAACGCGTGCTTGCTTTCAAGAACTCCAAGACCAATAAGGTCAACTGCTGTCCACTCTATTCAACCCCAGATAAGGGCACAGCAGGTTTGTTCAGCCTGACTAAGGTTGGTCACGCAAGGTCAGTGGCCGCAAGTGGTGACGCCCTCACGGCTCAAGAAAACATGACCGTCGGTTTGCCCAGCATGTGGTAGGCTGAGCCTCTATTTCATCAGGTATTGACAAAAACAGGGTTGATGATTGCACTGAAGTTTGGCACGTCACCTGCAAGGTTTGCCAACTTCATGTGCCTGCGGCAGTCGCAGCTGTGTCACCTCTGGAGCGGACAAAGATAACCATAGACTGCAACCATGTTCAACGATTGGTCAGCGGGGACACAAAAAGTAGCACAAGAGCATCGCCAGCTTACGAAAACACCTGTCTGTTCATTTCGACAAACGCCGTACGGTAAGCGGGACATACGCTTTGGAAAGTTCACACTCGTGATCACGGCCTTCAACAGTTCTACGGGTACATTGGTGAACAAGTGATAAGAGTCAACATTCTGCAACGCACAAGACACCGAATATACGCAAATTGATGCGCGACGTTCACCCGTTTTGGAGGATATTTTGGGTGCAAACTGACGATCTGCTGTGTCGGCACGACGCGCTTCCATTTCTGCACACTGGTTTCACAGTGCTAGATCCGCGAGAATATGTACTAGAGTATCAATGCTGTGGTTGAGTTCAGAAAGACGAAAAGTCACGGGAAGGCATGTAAGACGCTGTAGCTGTAATAGCTGCAGACAAAAGAAATGTTTGGGAACAATATGACGTCTGCCTAGTGATCGTCATTTGCTCAGAGTCACTGCTGATGTCAGACCGTGCATAATGAGTTCAGAGTTCAGATCAGGCGCATCCTGCGTCTCATAGCACAAAGTGCTGTCTCGCGTGCGCTTACGCTTACGCTTCAGCTTTGTCTTCAGTTGCTGTAAAGCAGCCTTGGAGTAGTTTTGATACTCCACACCATCAGTCTTCCTGCAACCATACCAGTCAGAATTGGTGCATTCTCAGGCACATTGGCACATACAGTTGGTGTGGCACAAAGGATGTTGCCATTGCTGTACTGAACGGTGTCTGCATGCTATGCCCCTTGGGCTGACGAGCACAGAGTTTTCGATATGTTCAACACTTCACAGAATGTGGATGGAGAGCAGCAGCTTTACATGTGCAGCAGGGATATACGGCAGCTTACCACATCCATATGGTACGCAGCCGTGGCCACTTTGCAAAGAAGGCAATGGCATCCCAGCAAGGGATCTCAAGGTAGTTGCATGCTACCAAGCTGAGGCAGCAAAGGGACTTCAGCTTCTGCACTACCTGCCATATCATTGATCTGACTCAGCAAATTTCAGCATGTTTTGCTGATCAAGAAATCTCAAGGAGCTTGTGATACTCTGTATGTCATTCCTGATGCATGGTATGCATCTATGGTGCCTTAGTGACTGCCTTCAAGCCCCTGATTGTCAGACCAGACCCAAGCACACAATCCGCAATAGTTTGTAGTGTAGTTTGTAGTGTACAGGGTTCAGTAAATGCACTGCTTAATGAGCGATAGCTGTGACATGACAGCAGTGGAGTGTTCAACAAAGCAGCGCAGCCTGTAAATGTTTGAATTGAGTCAGAACTTTCACCTGAGGCAGTATTGGAAAGCAGTTTCCCTGAACATTGAGGCACTCCAGGTGAAGGAGGCTGGACAGACTGTCAGGCAGGTCCACCATGCCATTGTTGCCCAGGTCCAGGACCTTCAAGGCTGTAAATGCATTTACTCCTGCTGGCAGTGTGTCCAGCTCACACGAATTGAGATTGAGTACCTGCACTCAATGCAGTGTCACTGGGACTACATGAACGCTTGAGGTTGTGTGATTGTGTGCATGTGTATGAGCAGCTTTGTGTGATGATACAGATGCAAGCTGTATGTTGCGTCTGATGTGAGACAGTAAGTTGTTTCAGTCATATGAGGCTAGTAAGTTGGTGAAGGACAACAGTGAAGCAATGATCAATACATATAGCAATGCTGCAGGAATTGCATGTTGAAGATTTCATCCACAAACAGTGTTGTACAGTGCAACTAGTCAACAATTGAGTGTAACAAGACTGATTGATGCTCTGAGCAACGGTGTTGACATGGGGCATCATTGCAGACGGTGCATATACCCAAGGCAGGCTTTAGCTGAGGCTGTACCTCGAGTCCCAGATGCTGGTATTTATCTAGCAGGGTGGGAGCATTGCCGGCAAAGGCATTGTGGGACACGTCAAGCTGCTTGATGGTGCAGTTGGTCAGTCCAACTCCAAGCACATGCACACCTGACTTCCTGCATCACACGTACAGTGCTGTTGCATGCTCTGCACACATGTTGGGTGCAATTGCAGGCAGCATCAGGCGCTGTGGAAACCTTGCGCTTAGGCAATCCAGCAGGAACTGCTGCTTAGGTGTCAACAAAGTTCTGATGTAGGTCACCTGCAGCAATGCAGAAAATGATGCATCACACACACACACACACACACACACACACACACACACGCACGCACTGGAGCAGTGCAGGGCGCGACGGACGTAGATCGTGCTCTTGATCACGACAACTTGACCCAAGATACCATCAAAACAGCTTGTTCCCACTTGTTGAGCCAGGTACATGCAGGGTCTATGCTGCTTTCACACACAATGGAGCTTAATCAAGCAGTGAGCGATTGTATGCGTGTGAGAATGAGCAAGCGAGTGCATGACTGGATGTGTGCATGAATGCAAGAAAAGCAAAGAGTGTAATGAAGGCTGGGCACATCTGCCAAGTGGTGAAAGCACACCTTAGACTGAGCTTCTCCAAGGCGAAGTTGCGAATGCTGTCCAGTAGTAAACTTCCTGCTATGTCATTCAGAGACAGCTCCTGCAGACTCTTGATGGAGCACAGCGAAGCTGGCAGTGGCTTGAGATTGCTGCAGCCGTCAAGAGTCAGCTTCTGCAGCTGTGACAAAGTCGATATGCCACTTGGAATGTCTGTCAGACCTGCACAGACATGCTGAATGACCTCAATGACCTGCACAGAGGAATAATAAAAGGAGCGGAGCAGAAGCAGCACAAACCTCTGGATGATAAAGACAACGATGTCAGCTTAGTGAGACGGAACAAGGCTGTGGGAAAGGAACTCAAGCAGTTCGTTGTCAGCACATTCTCGTAATCTGTGTCACCAGCTATCCTCAAATCCTGCATAACACCCAGAAGTTCTTCAGCTGGTCACGCAACACGAATTGCTAGGTGTAACAATAACAAGGCACTGTGTGAAGACATAAGCTATTGTCACGCAAACCTACCTGCAAGTCACTCAGAGACCCAAGGTAGTCAAATGAACATGACAGGAGACGCTGCCGACAGCTGCTGATGTGCAATTTTTTAAGTTGTGTCAGCAGTGGCAGATCTTCAAACGTCTTTTGAGTGAATATGTCGTTGCAGTTGTCAACCTCCAGGGACTGCAATCCGCCAGCAACAGCTGTGAACATCTTTTCAAGAGACCTTCCATCGCGAGAGAAGCTGTGAGTTGTGTCTGCTGAGGAGTTCCTGCATTTCAGCAATGGTATGGTGTTCAGGGGAGACCCAATCACAGATTCCTCATTGGTCATGAGAGCACTGGCCATACTTATGTTGCAAAGCTGCTGACACTGTTGTGACTCACTTCAGCGTCAAGCTTTTGATAGAGGAACCTCTTGCTTTCATCCATCCCTGTATGGCGCTTCGTAACAGCCTCTGGTGTGGGGCATCTTTATGGCAGAAGTCCAGCACCAGGCTCTGTATTAGCAAACTGTTGATGACATTGCAAGACACCTAAGCAGCATAAGGCGATACAGCAGTGGACATGTACCTCCCAGAGCGCTGAGGGTGCTTGCAGAAGCAAATTCCATCTCTTGCAAACCAGGGGCAGAACCTCCCTGCTAGAAAGTACCTTGTTGTCATTTGATCACGCGTGAGATGTGATTGTCTCTCAAGGCTCATACCTGCGCTCGGCTGCTTGAGATGGTTCGATTGAAGCCAGGATTTGCAGCAATAAGGCATCAGGTAGGCAGTCTATACTGACTCTCTTCTTGTTGGAGTCGCTGACTTCAGGTGTGCTGGCCAGGCAGGTTGCCTCGACAAGCTTCAGCCTTCCGGAACGTCGGGGAGGCATGACGCAGGCTTGTGTGTCACCTGTATGCCTCGCGAGCGGTCGATCACAGCTTACAGCACAAGGATCAGCCTTGTAAGCTGTATCGAGCTAACCGTCTTGAGCCCCAGTCAGATTATCCGGAGCGTCTCCCGCGATTCACGCAGGTGACTGTGAGACTGCGAACGGCTGTAGAGACAAGCAGAGTGCCTGCAACTGTGCGTGTACTCAACAATGAGTCCCTCCACAGCAAGTTTGAGGATTTGAACTGATCACTTCCCATCTTCTGCTTCAAACCTTGAGTCACATCATGCTTTGACCTGCAATGACGCCAGCCAGCAACTGTTGGTTGTTCACAGCTTGCAGTCTCGAGAAATGCACAGCGTGCTGGAAGGGACGTACGCGTTTGAGACCTAGTCCCTAACCAAATCATCATGATATCATTGATGATGGACCAGCAATTCGTAACTTGTCTAAAGTGCATGTGTGGACAGTGTGAACACTTTACAGGATCAATTGCAGGCTTGAAGTCACTCGCCTTATTTCAAGCACATTCTCGAGGTGTAGCATGCGCTTAAGATCTAAGGCAAGCCGAAAACAGGCAGACCATTCAAACATAAGTTACACCAAACAAGACAGAGTAGCACGAAAACCAGGCACCATACACTAATATCGGCACATCAGCACAAAATCCAGTTGATCTGACTTTCGACTTGACACAGCTGAGAAGTCCACCGACAAAGGTGTTCAAGACGAGCATCTACATATACAGCACATACAGTCCCATTAAAAAAAACTGCCCAAAGCAACCTGTCAAGGCAGTCTACAGATCTCTAGAGCAGCACGCGGTTGCTTCTGTTACTGGGCAGAAGTTGCAACACCAAGAGGCAAATCCTCCTGTAGTCTTTGACCAGCCCTCTTTACTTGCCGTGATGCAGGCTGCCTTTGACCAGAAGGCACAGTGCCTGCAGGCAAACCCCCTTGTGCTTTCACAGCCCCCCCCTGCACTTGGGGGTTGGCCTGGTTCTGGTTGAACACAAGTCGGATGGCCCGAGCAATGGAGCGCTCCACAAGACCTCTTGTCAACTCTGCCCTGATTTCAGCTGCACCAGGCTGGTTCATTAACTCCTGAAACCGTGGCATAACCGCTTGTAACCTGGACTGTAAGCCTGTAACCAGGTGCCTTGCGCCTTCTGGCTGTGTAATACCTCCACCTTGGATTTTCTGAAGCAACAGAGCAACTGGGTTTCTATCAGTAAATGACGCTTTCCCTCATCTTGTGACAGGCTTGACACCACCAGTCAGTGAATGACGGCTACCCCCATACCGTAATGTACAATTAGAGGCATGATGTGAGGCAATCAATTTCAATCAATCACAGCGATTTGTCTGCCAACAAACACGATGGTGGCAAATGCATCAGCAATGCAGCATGGCATCTGTAGTCATAATCAGCAGACGCGAATCCTCCAGTTCAGTTTCCTGCACACGCCAAACGCTCCAACAGCACAGAAGGCAAGACAAGACATGAGTTCAGATGACCAGTCTCACCTGAGACTGAGGTGCAGAGGTGTCGAACTGCTGCCGCAATGTATTCTGCAGCATGCGTGCTCTCGGCAGCGTTTCTTTGTCCCCTGGCAGGATGGGAACCAGTCTCTCTGCCCACCACTGGTTGCCAGTCCTCTGAACAATGTTCCGTCGCACATCATCTGCATTGAAAAGCAGTTTCATGAGAAGAAGCCGCAGGCGTACATGGTTTCAAGGTTTAGGTTTACACGCTTACATGCCTATGCCCCTAAACCCTAAACATGGCCAGAAGGTGTCACAACTGCCATGAGATACAGCCCAGGCAATGACGCCCAGTTCATGCAGAGTTGCGCTAATGGTGGTGATAGGCAGACTGGTGGGTAGATGACAAGACAGACATACAGGTAGATAGATAGATGGACAACAGGCAGAAGGCAAGCAGGCAGAAGCCAACCGGCCATGAGGTATGCAGCCAGATAGACAGAAAAACAGGCCTTATACAGGAGACAGAATTAGCCAGGTGAACAGAAAGCCAGATAGAAACATGCAGCCAGATATTGGGCAACTCTAGAAATGGTTCCGAAAGTTACCTGCCACCAAGGTGTCTAGAAGCCGCACCAGCTCATGACACAGAGGCTTGCGGACTGTCCTGCCTGACTCTCCCACAAGCCAATCTGCATTGCCACACAGCAGTGTTTGCTGTGGACAGTCTGTGACAAGAACTAACAGCATTGCATTCAAGCAGTGTTTGATGCAAATGGCCTGTGGCAAGAACCAACATCATCGCAGTCAAGCAGTGTTTGATGTGAACGGTCTGTGACAAGACCCAACATCATTGCATTCAAGCAGTGTTTGATGTGAATGGTCTGTGACAAGAACCAACATCATTGCATTCAAGCAGTGTTTGATGTGGACAGTCTGTGACAAGAACCAACATCATTGCATTCAAGCAGTGCTTGATGTGGACAGTCTGTGACAGAGAGGCCATCAGCATCTTGCAAACACCATAAATATTCGTGTGGGCAGTCAAGTGTGTGTGTACAACAAAATTTGCAGCCCTTTCTCCAGCAGTGATCTGGTCATGAGGAACACCCAGCTGCAAAGCTCTTGCGTATAGCATATCCCTTCAAAGGCTTGTAGTGTAGCGTTACTCAAAAATCTCATTGAAGAAGAAGCGTATGCCGCACGCAGCAGACCTTGCACATGTCACTGTGCGTTGTCAGTTTAAAACGCAGCTAATGCAGCCCCCGTCGCTCAAAATGATGAATCATACTCCATCTGCTACTACCACTCAAAAGTATGCGTTTGACTTGCATGTGTCACGCCTACAGCTAGCATTCATTCTGAGCCAATACCTGCCAAGAGCCAAAGCTGGGAGGGATCATAGTCCACGCTTTTGCTGCTTTCTTCCATTAGATTCTCCAACCGATTCCACCTCAGCCCTCCACCCTCATCCAGCACAAGCTCCTCAAAACTGGCCCTGCAGAACAGGGCCAGTCAGAACAGGGTCAGGTGTTTCCATAACCCCAAACCAAGAATGCAAGCAAATCTTACTTCATGCTGGAATGCCATGCAGAAAGCCTGACATGCGGGTTTGTGTGAGTGTAGCGGCAAAGTGCAAATCTCAGCTCCTAAGCATGACTCGCTCAGTGTATAGACGCTCTGCATGTTCACCTGAGTTGGGGGGCAGGGTCCGTGAGTAGGCGCCGCGCCATGTAGGGGTACGCCCGCCCCAGCAGCTTGTACTCCCTGTCAGCGGACAATGCCAAGCCTTCCAGCACTGTCAAGCTACGCAATATGAGAGCGTAGTAGGCTGGGACCCTGCAGCGCATGTTCAACTTAATTGTTGTGTTACTGTATTATTATTATTATTATTATTATTATTATTGTTGTTGTTGTTGTTATTATTATTATTATTATTATTATTATTATTGTTATTGTTCTTATTATTCTTCTTATTGTATTGTTACTATTATATATATTGTTTTTAGCTCAATTACTCACTCTCAGAGTACTGAGCTGTGCATGGCTGAGTGTACTCATACCAGGCATTGCAATCTGGCAAGCTTGAGGGATCTGCAGCAGGACTGTAGCAGGACAGCATTATGCAAGGCAGAGGAAACCAAAATTGATGGCATCGCACTGACATATCTCATGACACATCCCATGACACACCCCATGACACATGTTGTGGCCAAGCAGCTTGTGGTTGGTGTGAGTGAACAGTTTCAAACAGCCGCGTCATGCATGGATAAGCAGCGTTCAAATAGCCGCGTCATGCATGGATAAGCAGCGATGCAGAGGGCTGACACTGACACCCTGTGCTGTCTGCTAGCTGAGTTGTGCAACAGGTAATGATTTAAACTGCAGTGCAAAGATCTAGACTAGCCTCGAGCCCCTGAAATTGGATGCTCAGCTACGTCGCCGTGAAAGTGAAATCACAAACTGCTGTGATTGGTCCAAAGGATTACTGAAGGCCGCCAGGGTTCCGCCAGGGTTCAATGGCAGATGCCACCGCGACACAATCAGACTCAGCATGATCACAACCTTACAGCTCTCACCTGAATGGATACTGGAACAGAACATTGCCCAGGCCGTCCACAATAGCCCTGAAATTGAGCTGGGATACACTCGCCCCCAAAGCATCATCAAAAAAGTCTGCTAAGGCAGGGGCGATGGGAGATGTATCGACGCTAGGGTCCATGAACTCCAGCTTGTAGTAATCTCTGCACATGGCTTGATAGTCACGGTTGACCAGGTGGACCACATGGGCGATGATTGCATAACGGGCTCCCTGTGGGGCCTCACTCATCATGCCAAAGTCTAGGTAGACTAGGTCTCCTGAAGTAGTAGCCAGCAGGTTCCCTGCAAGCAGCATACACAGGTACTACCTGGACTATCACTGCATGAGCATGTGCCGTGAATGTATGAGCAGCTAGTGTATTGGCCAATATGCATCAGGGAAGATTGCGGGCATGCGAGTTTGCATGCCTGCTTGACATCAGCAGCCTCAAACTGCATCTATGCATTGGAGATAGGAAGTGACAGACAACCATCTGTCTGCATCCCTCTCTGTCTGGATGGAGCAATAACAGCCATGTAGGCTGCCTGTTCCTAGCAGCTGTTTGAACATGCATGCAGTGCTCACTCCCACCCTTGTGACATGTCACATCAACATCAGTACAGGAGGCGTCATGGATGATTTAGGCACACTTTGAACAGGGCATGAAAGCAATCATGTGTCTGCATGTACATGCAATAGACTTGGACCCAAGACCTGCTGCTAGTTGCCCAACTCCTGGTCAATGCTGAATAACTGATGCAATGCCAATAACCAAGTGTCATGTCAGTGCAAATTCCAAGAAAAGAAACCCTGGATGATTTTAGGCACAAGCTTACCAGGATGGGGGTCGGCATGGAAGTACCCATGTTCCAGCAGCTGTCTGAGCGTGCATTCGATGCCAATGTCCACAAAGTCAATGATGTCCAGACCGGCAGCGTCCATTTTGGGCTTGTCTGTCAGCTTCACACCATCAATCCACTCCATGCAGAGCACTCTCAACAAAATATGATGTGTAAAGTGCATATTGTGCAAGTTTGCAGGAGCAGCACAGCACTTGGTGCAGAGCACTCTGCACAGAACATAATGTATACAACGCATATTGTGTATGCATATTGCATATGCATATTGCATATGCTGCAGCAGCAGCAGCCGCACAACAGATGTCAGGCATGCCAGGCTTCAGTATGCCTGAACCACTGCACGCTGGAAACAGCCTCTCTCTGAAAATAGAACATGCAAATTGCAGACTTGCAACATAGGTTCCACCGCAGATTGTTGTTGTTTTTGTGTTCAGGGAGGGCAGTGATGTATGTGTGTCCAGTGGTACTGCTGTGATTGACTCAGCACTCTTGTGTTGACAAGCGCATAATGGCCGGTAGGCAGTAGCACTCCAATGCACACCAGGCCTGTATGTTGTAGGCATATGCACAGACAGCTAGGCAAACACGAACTGAGCAGAACTTGACAGCTGGGGACTCACAGACAGCACAACAACCTGTTTGCATGCAAATATACTCCAGTGTGTACTAGGCGTGCAAACGGCGGGCACCATGCACATACAGATTGGCACATCGGAGGCGCCAGGCATGTACGAGTCGGCACAACGGAGGCACAATGCAGGTACAAAATGGCACATTGCAGGTGCCATGCACACAGCTGTGTCTGTAAAGGACTGCCCTGCATGTACCTAGCTCATCATGAGCTAGAAAGCATCATTATCATTATTGTTACAATGAGTATGATTATTATCATTGCTGCTGCTGCTGCTGCTGCTGCTGTCGCTGTTGTTGTTGCTGTCGCTGCCGCTGTTGCTGTTACTGTCATTGTCACTCATTATGATTACTGTTGTTATTCTTATTATTGTTAACAAAGGACTTACTTGCTTGCGGTGGCGCTCCAGTGAATACCAGGCGCACGAATCCTGGGCACATGTGCATACAGCTTGGCAAACTTCTCACAGCTGTGGCCTTCCTGGATGTAGTCCAGCTCGCCAAACAGCCGCATGGCAAACTCATCCACAAGTGGCACCAGAGGTTGTGGTATCTGCCGTAACATAGACAAGACTTTGGCTTTGGATTGACATGTGCTCATGCTTTTCTTCACCTGGTACAGCCACCATGAGGGAAGTCCAACTCCCTCAACAGACACCCAGGAATGGTGTTTGCATGTGGCACCACAGAGGATCAGCATCAGTGCAAGATATTTAACATGATGCCATCCAACGATGCAAAAATGCGTGCTAGCAGCTCTTCTTGCAGGATGAAGGCTGCATAACCAGACTTGTGGACAAAAGAATGACTGGTGGACTGCGGGAGTGAGTGAGATTGTGAGTAAATGAGCAATGGGTGGGTGGGTGGCAAGCCAGCGAGCAAGCGAGCATGTGAGTGAGTGAGTGAGTGAGTGAGTGAGTGAGTGAGTGAGTGAGTGAGTGACTGAAAGACTGTATTAGTGAGTGACAGGCAGAAGAAGAAAAGAGGAACAACGCATTGCATGACACAGACAGGACAGGGCAACATTTGCACAAAACACGTCAAGCCAGCACATCAGAATGGTTGCAACCCATGCCAAAGGCTCACAATGGTTTGATTCTTATCTATCACAGCCATAAGACGGCGCAGCAGCAGCATATCAACGGCAATATGGTCCCCAATGCCAGGCCTCTGCACCTTCACTGCTACAGACTCCCCAGTGGATCTCAAAATGCCCTTGTACACCTGCTCAGCAAAGCAGGCAGGCAATGAGCATCGACCGTGAGAGGAGCACATGGCTGAGATGACAATGCCCTGCTGTGAGCCAGCATAAACAGATGTGTCCCACGTGAAATGAGTCAGGATTTGTCAGCAGGCAGAGACTTTGCTCCATCACACAGTGGCCATGGGCGACACATAGGATCAAAGGGCAGAATCGTAAGGGAAGCTGTGAAAAGCAGAAGGCAAATGGCAGAATGACAAAGGCAACAGGCACCAGTTGGGCAGCAGGCTGGGAGAGGCAACAGGCAGACAGCGATTTTCAAGGCACATTAGCAGGCACATGGCAAGTAAAAGACACAGCAGGCTGAGGAAACCACACCAAGTGCATGTGTAATGCAGCTGCAACAGTCAGAAGTTGGACAGAATCACAAAGACAGAAGACAGAATTCACGACTGCATGCGACAGGTCAAGGCCAGAAATGCCCCATACATGCGACAAACAGCAACAGGCTCAGGAGACAGCTGTGACAATCAGTCAATCACCAAACACATGTCTTCCCCATAGAGGCAGCAACATGCAGCCCTGAGTAGGTCCCTGTGGGGTCCGGTTTTGGCAGTCAGCAAAATACTAGTAATGTGAGTTTCAGCACCTCAGTTGCATGCTTGCAAGGTAGCACATGCAGGGCAAGCAAGCACGAGACAGGATGGCAGACCTGTCCTAAAGATGCAGCAGCAACCGGCTGAGCAGACAGCTGTGAAAACACATCTCCAATGCTAGCCTGCAGCTCTTCTTCAATGACTGCCATGGCCTGATCTGTGGGGAATGGCTGCAGCCGGTCCTGAAGGTCTGACAGAACCTGCATTGCAGTTATGAGTCATCAGCGCTCATCTACAGGCTGGTGAGTCATTGGCACTTATCAAAAGGCTGGCGTACATTAACAGGCTGCTTGCTGTGTGTACTGACACTCTCCATGGGAATGTTAGCTAGCTGGGGTCTGTTAGCCTATCGTGTGTGTGGCAGGATGAGCTGGCCTGCTGCTCATGAAGAGATTGTCACAGCGCAGCGGCTGTCATGACAGCTGCAATGCCAGTGTTCTGGTGGGCTGTGCTTATGTGAGCAATGCATGCTGCACGCTGTGCATATGATTACGAGCAGTTACACACAAGACTCTCCAGCCCACTCAAGTGCTGCAGGGTCAGGTGAAGAAGATGCGGGGAGACTGGAATGTGAGCAACGCTGTGCATACCTCTAGGTATGGCTTGGGAAGCAGGTCAGGGCGAGATGACAACGCTTGACCAACTTTGACGAAAGAGGGCCCAAGCTCAGTCAGCAGCTCACGCAGTTGCACTGCACGCTTACGCATGTTTGCTTCAACGCCACCAGTAGCATAGTCCTACAAACAGCAGGAATGCTATTCTGTGCTGAAGCAGAGCTGACAATGTCGTCACCAGGCAAGGTTTGCCCAGTTTACCACTTTGGGCTGTGAAAGGCTGTAAAGTGACAGGTGTCAAGTCTGCAGAGGCACCAAACAAGGCGGAAATGCTCTGTGAAGGTCAAGCAGCGTGCACACATGCACGAGCCGAAAGCAAGGCTGGTGTACACGTTGGTTCATGAGCCACAAATTGAGCTGGATCCACTGGACATACCTTGAGAATACGAGCAACAAAAGCTCCTAAAGTTGCTGTGACTTGTACTGCCCTTGCCCTGACCTGACCACGCCTGCTTTTTAAAGCTTCTGCCAGTCTGTCAGGATCATACTTGATTCCTAGCTCCCTCAGAAGCTCTGGTATGTCTGTGGTCTGCTTAATCTCCATGGCGTTGACCTAAGGTCACAGAACACCTTGGCATATAGCACAAAAGGTGCCCAAGACTTTTGCCCTGAGGACATCCTGGGGTAGGTTTCAGCAGCTCACCCAGTCCTGCTGACCACGCTGTGTGAAGAACCAGTCGCCAGGGCTTTTATCCTTCTTGGGCCTGGGCGCCGCTGTCCTGAGAGCAGCTTGTGTCTGAGGGGGTGAAGCTGACAGCCTGCTATGCAACCTTGGAGGTGTGGTGGCATGAGCGGTGAAGGCTCTGTGCCGGCACCCAGGGCATGGCTGATACGGAACAGACTGATGCATGTGATGTGTAATGCTCTGCCCACCCGCGCCAAGCGGCATACCGCAGGCGTTTCGGAAGTTTTGGTGATCTGGTGCTGGTTCACACAGGGCAAGGGCGCGGCGCGGGGCTGCACAAAGCGTCTCGTGTAATTGATTGATGCTCAGACCCACGTTCTCACCGTCTCAATGCTGCAAGTTCCTGTGAAACTGCTGTCACAGATTTGACCCATCTTGAATCTAGCATTGACTTAAGCTTGCTGTGCGTGCGTTACGTCGTCGTCGCTCTGAGCTGACATTGCAAAACATACATCCGCCATTTTCACCAGTGTCTGTCGTTCGGGTCTTTGCCATTGGCTGCGCTGTCACCAGCTTGCATGCATACAGTAATCACTAGTGCACTCAAGTAAAGTTGGTGCATAGCGTGCAAGGCACTGGCCGCAAGACTGAGAAGTGCAGCATTCGCTATATTTGTATGTTTACCGCACCCACGTCGTCGTGCACCCGACCCAGTCGAACACCCTCACACACCACCTCCTTCAAAGCCTTCTCTCCGTGCCATACACTCCACCTGTCAAAGCCGCGACTCTCGAGGCGTGACAACCTTTTTTGCTCCATTGCAGCCAAGCAAACCTGTCAGACTGTACCAAGTCAGCAGTCTGCACGGTCCAAAGACCGCCTCACTTGCACAGGCTATGTAGCAGGACCACCAGAAGCCCCACCTTCCTACACAAACATAGATGCATCGCCCTGGAATAAAGCCATCATGGCATTGTTCAGACGCAAAATGGTGGTTGCCCTGGCTGAGGATACAGAAGCTCAGGGGTGAGTCATCACATTGACTCTATATGCTCAGACCCTTCTACGTTACCATCTTGGCAAATGCGTCCTCAAGCCCATACAAAAACCCATGATGACAACACCATGTGCAAGACTCACGGCCCTCACCCTCTCATGGTGCAGGTATGATGCCATCATTGATCTGACGCGTAAGCTGAATTCAAAACACAAGCACCCAAAGCAAACCCAAGAAGCAACAAAGAAGATACTGAAGTCTTTGTTTCCTGGATGGCTGCCAGGAGCATTCAGTGTGAGCATCATTGCAAAAGTGCAAAACAGTTTGCAACTCAATCTGTTATGCCTGGGCAAAAATGTCACAGCATTGTTAATAGGATGTTATGATCACAGGCATCTATGTCATCCATGAGCTTCACTTACCCAAAGCACTAGCTTTTGTTCCCATCGCTGACAGTAACAGCATGCGGCGTCAATGCACACAAACTGCACCATAACATGCCCTTTGTCATTCTTTGGATTCATGGCTGACGTAAAATGCACAGCTGACATGTCATGCATGGCTGCAGGCAATGTTCTCAAGGCCAGTCCCTCAGTTAGCATGCCAGCTGAATGCATGGGTCACGGCCTTGACATGCCAATGGCTAATGGGTCCATGCAAGATCAATGACTTGGAGATTGCTGATGGCACAATCAGGTCCAGGCAAGGTGTCCTTGTGGAAAGGCAAGCTTGCTGCTGTTGCTGCCAGTCATTTTGCATACATATAGAAAGGGCGATGTGCAGCTGCTGCTGTTAGTCTGTGTACGCCATCAAAATTCCCATACTTGATTATGCATGTTGTTGTTGTTGTGCATCCGCTCAACTGCTGTTCACTATCACACCTCTCATTCATGTTGTAGGACATCATCCTTTCAGCTGCAACACTTTGTTCTGTAAGCAGGTTCATATGCAGTGAAAGCCTGTGCATGTGCTATGTTTATCAACACCATTCTGGAACCCAAATTGACCTGATTTTGCGCCCTGACTGCAGACAGACAGACAGACAGACAGACAGACAGCCACCTGATTGTGCACAAGAGCTGACTTTGTGACATGTGTTGGCAGGTGTCGATACTTGGAAGAGGCTGGGTGTGCATCCATTTGCATCAACAGCTGCAAGGTACCTACACAGGTAGGGTTCTGCAGCAGTAGAATTCAGTCAGGATACCTGCACAGGTAGGGTTCTGCAACAGTAGAATTCAGTCAGAATTGATATGAATTAGTGGTGCAAGGCCATGAATGTTTTCTATAGTCTCACCTGCAAGTGTTTGCCCTGTAGTCAGTTTAAATTTAGTGGTGATTGGCCTATTGTACATGGCATACCCCGATGGTTCCCAGCATAAATTTACATTCCTGCCAAGGCTAAGGCCCTACCCCATGAGGGGGCATCGGCTTTTGTGTATCCTTCGGTCAGTTTCATTCTGCACACTGCTGCAGCCTAGGCACCTTGTGTGCCATCTGCACATGGCATTTGCTGAAGCTGCTCATGATGCATGTCATGCCCCTTACCATACAAGTGATCAACACATTAGTTGCTGACACTGTCATGCCTGCTACAAATGTGTGACACAGAAGGCCTGCAATCGTGCCGTCATAAAAGCTCACTCATGGTTCTGGGTGAACGCAAAGTGAGGGTGGATCTGGTGTTTGCAGGAATTCTTTCAAGAAAATATGGGACTCATGCTTACCATGACACCAAACTATGAGGACTACAGCTGTCAATTCAGCTTTGGCCAGGCACCATTGTCTCAAGACCAAGATGATGTGTTTTCTGTACCATGTTTTCAGCAGTGTCCCTCAAAGAAGAGGCATACCAGCCAGCAGCAATGTCATGGCATCGAGGTTGAGCAGCCAGGCTTGAGTTGACCTGATGAAGTGTTATATACTGCCTTAAGGAGTACAAACTTGAAGCTATCCTCAAGGAGAACAACCTTGTATCTATAATTGGTTTGACACACTGCCTCATCAGCATGCTAGCAGCCATCTGAAAGGCAGCATGACATACCGCGTAGAGCTGGTACTGCAGACCAAACAAGCACCTGGTCTGCTGGAGTGCTGTTGCATGACCATCATGGCTTGTTCTCAATACAACAGCGATTTAGTAAGCCTTAATGTGATAGGATGAATTGCCTGATTCGCCCTGAAGACAGTGGCTAGCAACACATTGCCATCTTGTCGCCCACCAAATGTGCTATGCTTGTGCCAAAAGCCTGCATGACGCAGCTGTGGACATGCTAGCCTGGGACAAAGGTGCTTGGGCCTCCGTCTGATCTTACAAATAATTTAGTTTGGCACATGCATAAATAAAAGGAGCAGCACAGCCATTAGAATCTGTCTGATACCAAAAGCAGCAACACATGTGTTTTGAACATCGCATACTGCTGTTTGCAGGCACTTTCCGTAAATAGTGGTCACCAAATCAGCTATCAGAAACAGAATCTTGGTTGCATGATCACCCTACACCAAAACTCTGCATGAAGGGCACACAAAACATACTTCTGGCAGACATTCTTGCTTCGCAGGCATTGCAGAAAGGCTGCAGGTGGTTGTTTCACTATGGCATACATGACTGTGCTACAAAAGAGTTTCAATGTGATATCATAGCTCTTGCACATCAGTCAATTGCCTTCTGAAGTCCTTGTCCTGGCCTGAACACTAGCTTGCATCATCTATGTCTCTGTTGGCACGTCAGGAAGCTGTTTGAACAGCAACGTGGTCTTGTTGCCTCGACTGCTCAGTGTCTTCTTCATTGCACGCTCTGGTGCATTTCCACTCTGGGAGTCTGTTTTCTGCAGTCCCCAACACAAAAGCTTGAAACCGTATGAATCATGCAAAGGCAACGAGTGATTCGATCGCCTTGATGCGGCATTTCTGGGTCCTCGCTTAGCTTTTCAACAAGGCACGTGAGCAATGCAGATTGCAGCTCAGCTTCAACTCTGGCTGGGTGACAGAACTGACAGGCGCCAACAGGTAACAAGAGCAGCTGCAAAGTATACTCACCCTCAACACTCGCTGAGCTGGATGGATGAAATCACTTGAGCTTGCGCTGGACCCTGTACTGACCTCTTGAACTTTGCCATATGTGTAAGTTGGATTCAGTGAAGCTGCAAAAAGACACATGCGCTTGGAGCCTGTGCAAAAACATAGCAACAGCGCCATACTGCTCACAAGAAGCTTCCTGCCTATACCTTGGAAGCGCTTCATTGCCATCACGAAGTGTCCGATGACCTTGAAGCTAGGCTTGTCACCAGCTGCCTGTCGTGCCTCTAGTTGTGTAGGACTCTCCTCCTGTTGCTTTGAGGCAGAAGTGACCAATTTCTTGCTAGAGCCTGCTTCAAGATCTATGTCGTGTTCCTGGAGACGCTTCAGCTTGCCCTGCGGAGACGCATCAGCCTCTCAGCATTGCTGCAACGCGTGCATACAACAAGCTCGGACCCGAGTATAACATCTTCTGCGGTTTGTTCAAAGCTAATGTGACCTGAGGACTGCTTGTCGTCTTGATTGCATCTTTGCTCATGGCTGCAAGTGTGGGCTCCTACACATACAGCGCCGGACCAGTTTGCTTTGAGTGTTGCTGAATTGAATGTTAAGAAGCACTGCGAGTTCCACTCCGAGTTGCATGGAATCTGGTAAAGCCGAAGACAACAAGGCTTCATCCCATCAATCAGACATACAAGTTTGACTGACTTCACGCAAGACGAACAACAGCTTTGCTTTGGGCAATTGCCTTATTGCTTATCGCTGCCGTGTGCTGGGACCTGAGTCGGGTCTGTCAGCATGAACTCAGGAGCAATGGAACACGCTGCTGATGAATCATTGCATCAGCCTAAAGCAGATCCCGTCCCCTCACAAGCGGGCAAAAGCATGCTTCCTCCTGCCAGCACAGCGGCTATGCCTCCCCCAGCAGGCAAAGCGGTCGGGGTTTCGCCGCCCACAAGGAAAAATAACGTCGCAGATGCAGATCCCGAAGGTAACGCAGCATTGCGTGGTGCCCCTCAGCTTAGGAAAGCGTAGCAATTGCTGTTTTTATCATTGCTGCGTGCTGCAGGCGACGTGAGGCAAGCTGCTATGAAAGCTGCTGCAGAGGCAGCTTCAGCAGCCTCACACCTCACCCCTGCGCAGAGGGAGCGAGCCATCAACGAAGCTGCCTCACAGGTACAGCTCCATATACATTGACGCTTGATGACTACAGGGTGCACTGCACTGCTGTGCTTGATACAGACTATTCAAGCTGCGTGGCATTAACTTCTGAGCCACGTTCTGCAGGCAATTGCACAGCAGCAGGCAGCAAGGGCTGATGCTAATGCTGCGCAAGATGCTGCCAAGCCAGAAGGTCCACCTCGAGCAGCAGGCACTTATGCTCCTCCAGATTGGGATGCAGCACCAGATGGGTATGAACCACTGTATCATCTCCAGCTGACTGTCCAGATGATGCCCCCATGCATCATTTGTACACAACCAGAGACAAAATTGCCACTGTTACAGCATCAGCATGTTGCCGGTAACATGAAAACCAGATGTCTAGTGAGCTATGCCTCAGAACCTTGTGAGTAAGAGGTCTCCTGAGGTCTAACCACGCTCTCAGCGTCTCATGCACGACTTTATCTTCAGTCTGCTGGTAGAGGAATACAAGCAGTCAAATGGCATGCTGATAATTGGTTGGTGCTTTCCCTGTGCTTTGTGGCACATCATGTGAAAGCAAAAAAAGGACACACTCACTCTATTCCTTGAGTGCAGCCTGGCCTTCACCCTGGAGACAATGAAGAATGGCACAGTGGTGGAGGTTCGTGAGGTCAATACCAAAGGCCACTACACCTTTGGCCGCAGCGACACCAATGACTTCAAGCTAGAGCATCCGTCCATATCCCGTCTGCATGCAGTGCTGCAGTTCTCTGCCACTGGGGAGTCTTTCCTGTATGATGCTGGCAGTGCTCATGGTTCTTTCCTGAACAAGCAGCGCCTCAAGCCACAAGTCCACGTGCCTGTCAGGTAGGCTAGCCCAGCTGCATTTGTCGCAGACTTCCCTCTGTACACTTTATGCTGGTCTATGCCTGAACTGGGTCTAATCTTTGTACTTTTCAAGCTACCAAAAAGCCAGCTGATCTGCAGTGCAGTTGCTTGCAGCATGTAAGCCCTGGCAAAAGGGTTCGTTCAGGGGCTGGCATGCTCACGGGACAATGGTTGATCAAGTCTGAGTAATCATAATTAGGCTGGTGTACAAACAAATGCACAAGTGAAAGACATGACACTACTTGATCTGCATCTGCAGTCATGTGACAGATGTATTTGTCACAGGGTAGGTGACATGATAAGATTTGGGCTGAGCACCCGACTGTATCTATTTGGTGGGCCTGAGGAGCTGAGACCTGCAGAAGGTCTCAGCAAGCTGCAGAAGAAACAGCTGGCTGCCCTTGAGGTATACCACCCTCACCGCTCTTGCCCTTGTTGAATGGAAACTGGCGACAGGCAGCCTTTGAGCAAGTCAGTCTCATGGCCTGCACATCAGCAACATACTCTTGCTTTCAGACCGGCCAAAAAAACAACTGCTGCTGCTGCTGCTGCAGCTGCACAGACTTGCACAAATGTGCAAGTCTGTGCAGCTGCAGCAGCAGCAGCAGCAAGGTCAGGGTTGCCTTGCAGTCATCAGTTTTGGGACAGCATAGCCGTCGTGGGCCTGTTCAATTGCAGGCAATGAAATGAAACCAACAAACTCAATAGGTGCACAACACAATGATCATTCTGTGGAAGCACCAATTGTGCTGCTGACGTTGTCAGCTGAGCTGCTGACGCTTGAATTTTGCAATGCCAGGGTTTAGGGGCTGCATCTAGAAAGTTGCAATGCCAGGGTTTAGGGGCTGCATCTAGAAACTTGCAATGCCAGGGTTTAGGGGTTGCATCTAGAATCTTGCGATGCCAGGGTTTAGGATTTGCAAATAGAAGCTTGCAGTGCACAGGCTAAGGAGAAGAGGCAGGCCAAAGAAGCACAGCTGGCAAAAGCTCAGATGGACGCTGCAAGGCGAGGCGGCGTGTCGTGGGGCATGGCTGAAGAAGCTGCCCTGGAAGAAGACTTGGACAGTGTCACTGAAGGTACAATGCTTGGCATCACAATTATGCTGGTCTGGTCTAGCATGTCACTGACACCACACACCTGTACCGCCACATGCGCTCTGCATGTCTCTCTGCTTTGCCAGGGTCTGTTCATCAGGGACGGTGCTGTGTCACAACTCTCACCAGGGTGTGATGTGTTGCTTCTATTGTCTTGTTTGAACGTGACAGCAGTTGCCATAACATGCAGCACTCAATGTCTGTACAAAAGCTCAGCATTGGATACACTGGACATGCAGCTGCTGGCTAGGTTGCTCAGGGTCACAGAGGACAGCAACATTGTCAAAGTGTCAGGTTTGCAGCAAAGAAGTCTGTGGTGCACAGCATATGCAAGCCTTGCAATCATTGCAGTCATTGTGATCTCCTGACGGTAGGCCTGCTGAGCATGCAGTGGACTGGAGGATGTACAGCCAGACACACACACTCACTGACAAGCAGCAGAAGCTGGCCGACAAGATCAGGCGGCAAGAGCAGAAGATTCACAATCTGCAGACCGAAACCGACCGCATCAAGGTCTGTTACTGACTTGTTTAAACGATTCACTTTGTTCAATCAAGAAGGCCGTTGTGTACTTGTCATGCCATGATGGTGTTTGGCATGACCAATCTTACGCTTTCCCTCTAAGCTCGAGCCAAGCAGAGCTGTGGCACCAGCCATGTGAGAGGCCAGAGTCCTGCAGACTCACCATCGGCTGCTGCTGTGCTGTTGCAGTAGCCGTTGCATAATGTGTGGCCGTTGTGCCCTGAAAATTCATCATCTGCCCTCTGATGATTGGGAGTGTCATCTCCTGGCTTACCTCATGCCATAATATTTCAAGAAGTATGCAAGAACAAAAATGTTGAGCAAAAACAGGCTTACAAATACAAGGCTTACCATTTGTAACTGACCCGTGTGCCTTAGCGCATGCAAGAGACAGCCATCTTGTGAACTGAACACACCATCACGGAAGTGTCATTATGGGTGTCATTACGGGTGTCATTACGGGTGTGTTGTTGTTGTGGTATGTGACATCAATGTGTCTAATGCTGGTGCGGTATGCAACATCTACTTATCACATGCAGGCGAAGCAGAGTGATGCTCAGGAGCTGACGTCAGGCCAGGCCAGCACAATGGCACGTAATGAGCAGGTCATAGATACTCTGACAGGTATGTAACATGTAATGTGTTCTGTCTGTTGCATGCTGCTTGGTGTCATCGTCTGCTTGTAAGGTAAAGTGCGTCATGGCGTAAAGTTGTTAAGTCTGATTTAGATCACATCACCACATGATGTTGTTGGCATGCTGATTGCCAAGGCAGGACCTGATTCAGGGAGCTACTGAGGACTGTACATGCCTGGCTGTTGGGCAAGACATGTATGGAACGAACGAACGAACGAACGAACGAACGAACGAACGAACGAACGAACGAACGAGCGAACGAACGAATGAATGTCTCTTGGAACCTGCAGCATGCAAGCTGTTGTATCATTGGCCGCAGCAGATGCCTTATCTTGAACAGGAAAGCAACAGCACCATCTTGCCATGGCGTAACAGCGATGTCCAGAAGCTGATGTACATGCTGCGACAATGCACCAATTTGGCCAAAGTCTTGCATCAGCCTATTTAAGACTCTGGCGCAAAAAGCTGTGATAAGTATAGACACTGCAGACTGAGGTCTGCACATGAACCTCACAGTGCTGATAATACTGTGCATGTGATCATAACCTTGACCAGCAGTTGACTTTGTTTGGTGCAGAGGAAGTTGACGACCTAGACGAGGTTTTGAATGAGTCCATCCTCGACTCCATAGTGGGCAAGAGGAAAGCAAAAGAGGCAGTTGACAAGAAGACCAGAAAACGTAGGCGCGGCGATGATGATGATGATGATGACGATGATGACATAGGGTGAGATGTGCTGTACAGCTGCACCTGGCCATTTGCTACTAATGTGTAGTCTCATCTATGCAGTCTCCGCCTTGCAATGATGCTGTGTCCAAGCTGCATCAGCAGTGCTCTCTGCTAGTCAAAGTGTGTTGCATGCGATGGTCTTTGTTTATTTGTTCATTGATCCACCCATTCATTCATCCATCCATCTGTCCATCCACCCATCCATCCTTTCATCCAACCAACATGTGTCTTCCCCCAAGGTCAGGTATGGACAGCCCTGAGTGGTTCCCTATAGGAGGTCCTGTTTTGGAACTCAGTGTACCTGTTGATGAAGTCAGATTCAGACTGGATAAATGATGTGATGGTCTGAGTGCAGCATGAGTGCAAGCAAAGTACACAGCATGACATCACGATTCATGAGCAGAGGCTGTCTTACATTCAGCTGAAACAGTGTTGGATTTTGCTTTGACTTAGCAGACTGCAACAAAGCTTTTGTTTGCATGACTGACTCATTCGCCTTCATTCAACTCCTGCCGGTGTGAGCTTGAGGGACTGTATGTGGTGGTGCAGGGATGCCGATGACAACTTTTATGACCGCACAGAAGGTGCTCAGCGTCAGAAACATGTGGTCCCTGAAGCACTGGATGCAGCTACTCTACTGGGTCAAAAGGTGTGCTTATGCTGTGCCATGCTGCGCTGTGCTGCGCTGTGCTGTGCTGTGCTGTGCTGTGCTGTGCTGTGCTGTGCTGTGCTGTGCTGGGTTCACTGGCCTGGCTTGTGCTGTGCCATGCCGCAGTGTTGTGTCCATGCTGTATTTTCTGACCTGTTGGTCCTTGGCATGTCATGCTGTTGAGCTGAGCTGTGTCAGGCATTTGCTTTGCTGAATTGAGCTCAGCTGAAATGAGGCCTTGAGCCACACAGCATTGCCCTTATTCTGCCATTCCCAATGTTGCCCTGTGGATGCAGTTTGTTGTGCTACACAACACTTCTCTGTTACAAGAACATGCAGCTGGTCTTGCTGTGCCTTGTTTTCATGTGTTCACTGCATGTGCTCACATGACACAAATGCCATACTGTCAAACCAGAGGACACAAATGCAATGCTGTCAGACTGAATGACACAAATGCAATGCTGTCAGACCAAATGACATGACGCATGCACAGGAAGCCCTGCAGACCGAGAAAGCTCGCTTGCAGCTTCTATTGGCCAAAGAAGAACAGTCGGCTTCTGCAGCAGAGGCGCAGCACACAACCCACGTGAACAACGCACAGCAAGAAGAGGAGAAGGAAGATGAGCTGGACGCTTTTATGGGCCAAGTAGCTGTGCAGCTGGAACACGACAAGGTTGGACACATGACCTGCCAATGTGCTGCTGTCATGCCGCAACTGTAGCTGTGACTGCTGCATTCCCAATGCCGTGCTGCAGTTGCGGCAGTTGTTTCCACTGCTGCTGCTTCTATCAAATCGCAATTGCTGCTGCTGTCAAGCTTTGAAAGCTACTGCTGCTGGCAACCTTCAATTGCTGGTGCCAATTCCATGCTGTAACAATAGCAATAACAATTAAAACGCATGCTGTCATGCTTCAAGTCCTGATGTGGATGCCCTAGTGGGTACAACTGCTGTTGCTGTCAGGTCTTGACAGCTGCTGCGACAGCTGCTGATATGCTCAAGCGGCTGCTGCTGCGGTGTCCTCCTGACTGTCTCTTGTGTAGAACGTGCTGTCACAAGTTGTGGTGTTGCCTCTGGTGCTATGCTGTACTTTTCCCTGCATGGACCGCTGTATGGACCGCTGTATCATCCCACCGCCTTTGGCCTTCCTACAGTGCTGCTGCTGTCTTGCCGTCATCACTGTTTGTGCAGGGAACGCTGTCACTGCTTCTGCAGGGCACATGCTGTTTTGCTGTGAGAGGCAACGAGCTGTGGCTGCAACCTTTGCAATGCCTTTCTGCTGACATGCCACTGGACTTGCATCCATCCATGCTGGCCTGGGCTGCTGGCTTGACAACTGCCACTCCTGATTGTCCTTGACTTCAGTGTCAGCGGCCCACAAGTGCTGCTTGGTAGCATGGTTGTATGTCTTGCATAGCCATGTTGTTGGATGCTGACCCTGTGTCTACTTCAACAGGTTGGAGGGCTGAAACAGGAGATTTCAGAGCTGGACGCAAAGATACAGGAAGCAGATCGACTGCTCAAGGCCAGTCAGCTCACCCTGCATCACTCTGGGTCCTATACATTTGCAGATGCATCTACACATTTGGATGTATACATTGGCAGCTTGTGGAACCTGCCTGTGCAGCATTAGTCATGCTGTGGGCAATGGACGACTTGCGTTGTCTGCTGTTCGCCGTACAGCACAATCAGCTATTGTGCATGCTGCAGCTACTGTTTCACATGTAGCATCTGCACTGCTGTTTTCTGGCATGACATGTGCTAGTGCTGAGTGAGTTGGACAGACCATAACATGAGCAACATGGTACTGTCTGTTTCCAGAGTGCTGCGCCTTGTTCATGAGTGGATTGGCCTTGTATGCATTGGTCCTTCTGCTCACAGTGAGTTCGTCGGCAAACCTGAGTCAGATGATGCTGTCTCAGCCTGCGGAAGCTGCGCAGGCGCCTTCACAATGCACAGACTATCCCTCACTAGCAGGGTGCACCACAATGCATGCCCCAATCAACAGAATTCACGCGTACGTATTTTCCATCTCAGAATGGCAAGCTCTTGCGTTGCACACACCTGATGCTTGTTGGCTAAGCCCGCATCATTTATCATGATCATTATTATTATTATTATCATCATTATTATTGTTTTTACAGTGTTTTTTCCCAGATAAAACGGCAACCACTCTGCACAGGAGGACAGGACACTGAGCAGCAACCAGCACTGTTGCTGCTGTAGGTAGCAGACCCAGATGGGTATTTCAAGAGCGGCAGCCGTGCTGCTGAGGCGGCAAAAGCTCGTGCTCAGAAGGCCATGCAGCTAGAGAAGCAGCAAAAGGAAGCACAGGAACGAAGAAGGAAAGAGAAGCTGGTGAGCATTCCTAGGACTTTCGGCCATGATGATTATGTCACCATGTTGTCAAACCAAGACATCTTGACGCAGTGTGAAAGTTTTCTGTTGAGTCTCAGCTTAGAAGCAAGAGGCGTGGGTGGTTTGGTCATGTCTGCAGGGTATCTGACAGTAGATTGCCCAAAATTGCTGCTCCAGGAACAGTGAGTAGGTCAGAAATGTCATGGTAAACCTAGGACTGTTTGGAACTGCATCGTCTGACATTCACAAGTTGAGGTTAAATCGCTACACCTGTCATGCTCTGACCAAGCCTGTCTGGAGGGAGCTGACTTGCGCCGCATGCACCTGATGCCTGCTGGCTAAGCCTGCGTTCTAATTATCATCATCATTAGTAGTACTAGTAGTGGTAGTGGAGTGGTAGTGGTAGTAGTCATTGTTGTTGTTATTATTACCATATTATGAAACTCCCTGACTACCTGGTCCTTGCTCTCATTTGTCCACCAGAGGGTGTATCATTGCACACCTTGCCTGTTGGAATTGCAGTGAAGGCTGCTCTTGCCAAACAGATGTTATCCAGGTTTTCTGACCAAAAAAAGGCTCCTTCAAGCACTGATTACCTCGTGCCAAGTCTGGTCACCGGCAGCAGTTGATGACTGTGCGAGTGCGTGCTGGCAACAAGCAAGTTCCCACAGTCAGTCGTTGAGAGAGATCACTGCATACAGTCACAGTCTGTTGACATCCTGACAGTGTGCCGGCATGATGGTACCTGTGTCCCCTGCTTTCCAGTCGCAGTAGGTCTTCAACGAGATTACATCCCATTTAAAGTAGCAAGGCACATCAGATCCGCCCAAGAGCGTGCTTTTGTGCTGTGATCCACACCAGTTGCTTTGTCATGCATGAGTCAGCCTCAGCATGTTACTCCTGTGCAGGCGACGCAGAGACTGGAGCAGGAAGCTTTCGTACCTGAGGAAGAAGCTGATGATGAGGTCAGGCCCTTCTTTGCTCACCCATGTGACAACCCACCTGCACCCCTTGAACTGATGCTGCATGCAGGCAATGCAAACCCATGTTGTTGCTGATCTTTCAAGTCCCGTGTCGACCAGCTTGTCATGCTGCTATGCTGCCTGCTGTTGCTCAGTGACATAGCCTAGGTAAAGACAGTCTGCCCAAAGTCGTGCAACACTGCTCTGCAGCCGTACATCCTCTCATGGATTTTGCTGCCGCTGATGGGTTTCAAGATGTCTGAAAAAGGGCCATCTCTGCAGGTTGTTGCCCCCAAGCCGGAAGCTCCAACTGTCAGCTTCGCTCCTAGTCAAGCACCTGCCAGGGCTTCCGCAACCGCCTCTGCTTCTGCTGCTAGTGGTGCACCAGCAGCTGCTGCGGCAGCTGCAGCGGCAGCCACAAGCAGTGGGGCTGCTGCAGAGTCAGGCAGGGGCAGGGCAATGGAGGCTCAGGGTCTGCAGGTCGGAAGGAAACATCATGAAGTGACAAATGTGAAGCAATGTTGAACATCTCTGGGTGACATAAGCCAGCTGACTGATAAAATGCATGAAGCTCCTGTGTCCAAACGTTGGCGCGTTGTTCATGAAGTGACGCATATGCAAAACTGCACAAAGCCCAAATTGCAGTCATTCCTGTCCCAGGCTGTTGCTCAATTTCTGCAGTCAAGCGAGGGTGCTAATGTTGTTTCATGCCACGCTTTCTTGAGCTGCACCAATAAGGTCATATGGCTCTCCAAGCTCTCAAACTGGCAACAGACAGTACTGTACTTGAGTGTACTTGAGTAGTGAATGCACAAGAGCATCTTTATTTTGTGCGATAATTTTTCCCAGCCTTTCTACGGCTGCTATCATGAAAATTGATAAGTCAATCCTGCTTGATGCTGTTGCATGCATGCCTGCAGATCATGAAGCCACCAGAAGGCAAGAGTGGGCCGCCAAGCCGGCAGACAATAGCAGCCCGGCTAGCAGCAGGCAAGGCAAAGCCCGCCGAAGTCCGTTCAAGTCAGCAAGACATCCAAGCCAAGGTAAGCATACGACGTATAATGCAAATGTCACCTCAGAAGATTCACCTGTCATGCATCCTTTGAGCTGTTTTCATATGCCTGTCTGGCATCCATACTGCAGATCGACACATTGGTGTTGGTACTGTTCACTGTCTACGGTCATCTGTGTTTGCCATTGCCTGTCGGCTTGAGTCTGCATGCTGCATGTATGCTACTTGGCTTTCTCGCCAAGCCCTCTGTTTTCAATGCAGGTGGCAGCAGATCTTGCAGCTTTGACAGGCAAGGTCAGCAGCTATGGAGATGACATGCCAGACGCATCAGCAAATATCCAGCAGGATGTGTGGAAGCCACCACAAGGCCAAAGAGGGGATGGCAAGACTAGTTTGAATGACAAATTCGGCTATTGAATATGCAATCACGCACTGCTTGTCTTGCTGCCGATATGTGTGATGTGCAATATTTGAAAGCCAGCAGCCTGATGTGTCATGGACGCCACAACAGGTTCGTGGCTGTTTGCTTTTTTAATTGATGCGGTTATCTCAGTCAGAGCACACTGCTCTTGCATGCATGCACACAGTGCTGGAGCAGCATTGCTTGCCAAAAACCTTCATTGGACCTGACTGCTTAGACTTTGAGCCTCTGTCAGATGACTCAGTCTGGATCGAACAGAAGGTCGGAGCTTGAGAGGCAAAGCAATTGCTAGAAAGCTTGCAAGGAAGCTACAGGCAGCATGCAACAGCCTTCAGTCTGAGCTTCCACCCAGGTTGACAAATTTTAATGACTTCCACTGCAATTGATTGTGTGAGCGTAGGCTCCAGCTTCTCTCAGAGTCTGGATGTCGGCAGAGAATGCATTCTTTGATTTAGGCAGGTGTTACATGCCAACATGTTTGTACCGCATGTCATGGTCAGCATTTCGAAAGTTTACAACAGGGTACATTGGATATGACAAGTGTACAGGAGGCAGGTGTAAGACAGCGCATGCATGTAGGATCAGACGAGACTTCAAAATATGCTGGCCATTGTTACATCCTGGAATCCCCTTTTACCCTAGGGACTGATTGTGCAACTGTATCCTGTCAAAAGCGACTGCACAGTTCCTGACCATGGTGATGGTGCCTTTGCTGTTCTGAATCTGTGTCAGCTGACTCTGCTCAGTAAGTGTCCATCATCTTCTTTTTGGGTTTGCGCAAAAGATCTTCCTTGGGAAGCTTGTTCAACTTTGCAGCAAGAATGAAGTCGTTTTCTGTCAGCCCATCCCTTGCATGAGTCCACACGTCCACCACAACCTGGTTCCAACCCTGCTCACAGCAAGACTAGTGATGAACAAACTAGGCATCCACCAAGGCGCCCCAAAGTCTCCTGGGAACAAGAAGATGTCATCGCAAGTTCAGGCTTACTGTTACGTGCAAGTCAGGATGATGGTCTTCTGCCTCAGCGACATCACCAAGTCGCTTACATAGGTCCAGAGCCTGCAATGAACGACAAACTGACACTCAACTCGGAGCCTGATCACAGCATATTACCAATCCAAAAGTGAACCTTGACAAAGTTTTTGGTGCGCCAGAGCTTTCTTATGTGCAATCTTGACTTCTCGTCCTCGTGCAGTTCCCACCCCTCAACTTCGTCCTGGACACATCAACTTGTCTTTGACCGGTTTTGAAGGTGTTCCGAGGTGTGTTTGCGTGATCTTTGCCTGTGACAGCAACTGTTCAGCTTCTTGCTTGCTCAGCGCCATACACAACCCCATGTAGTCCAAAGACCCCGTGGTGGGTTCACATGGCTCACATCTTTTCTCAACCAAAGTTCCGGAAGAAGACTTACAGCCAGTCGAAACTCGTCTTGCGTGCAGCCTGCTTTGCACGCCTAAGTGCACTTTGAACTGCTCGCATGATTGTCTGCCGACTGAAAAAGTTGCAAGACGCGAAAACGGGCTGAGAGCCTGCATGTCTGCAGGACACGCTTTGCTCTGCAGATGGAGTGAGTCGAAGTGCGAGCTTAGCTGTGTGGTTTCGGAGCGTATGAGCTTTTTATGCTAAGGTGAACGAGGATATTCACGTGAAGCGCTAAATGTAGACGGCCCATCAGAGTCTATCCGCAGAGTGTTCCAAAAGCAAAGAGCACCACTAGCAACTTACATGCGAGCTCAAAAGGGCTGGCAAAACGCTTGAGGAAGATCTGCTTGTGAAAGCTGGGAGGGGACGCTACGCTACACCCGTTGCCATGGCGAGAACGATGGTGCTCAATGCATTGCTCCTGGCATGTGCATTTTCGTGCGCTCTTGCACAGTTTAACCCATCCAAGCCCCCTGCAAAACCTGTTAAAAGCGACATCAAGTACATCAAGTGTCAGGTCTGCGAACTTGTAGCAAAGAACGCCTATAGGCAGGTCCAAGATTTGAAGAAGACGGTGAAGCCCAACAAGAAAGTATGCCGCCAGCACTCGTGTGCGAAAGCCCCTGTCATAGTGCCTTGCTGCTATAGATGTCAGAAAGCTGACTGCTTTACCCTCCTTTGACCTGTTTGCTTGATTGCAGCTAGATGAAATGGCAGTCATTGAGCTCATGGAGCACATTACAGATCCTACAAAAGATCAGGGAGAATGGGTAGCCAAAATTGATCTGGTTGAATCTGGAGACAAGCTGCTGGTGCAAGAACAAGATCAATTAGGTGATTGTGGGGTGGAATGCAAAACTGTCCAAAGGGCAGCAGAGGACATTGTTGGAGACCGAGACACAGATCTAGCTGAGGAACTGTGGAAGGTGTCACTCCTCACCAATTCAGCACAGAAGTTCATTTCTAGGCTTTGTTGTTACCTAGGGCATGCTGTGAAACCAGAAAACACCTGATACTGACTTATACCAGTTCTGTGAGCCCTACAAATTGCTGGTGGAGCTACTCTGTTGCTGTAGTACCTTGCAAGCATGAAATTTGCCTCGCTGATGTGTTGACACTAAGTAACAGGTTAAGCTGCATGCAAATTATGTGCTGACCGCTGGTCTCTGGTCCTGCTGCAGCTCAAGATGAACAGGGCACAGTTCACCAACTGGTTGTGCCGCTCACTCACAAGCAGCTGCAAGGGGAAGGTGCCAAAGCTGCCAGCAGACAGGAAGCCAGGTCCCCCATTCACCGTGCTGGATGAGCAGCAAGCACAGCTTCAGAAGATGATGGCAGGCATGAAGGTAGGACTGCAAGCAACAGGGAGGAACCTGGCCAAGCAAGGCTTCTGACGCATGAAGGCCAAATGTGCTTCATGTGAAGCTTGAGAGGGATAGTTAGTTGTCAATGCAACTGCTTGAATGGACAGAGGTGTTGGTATTCAGTGCACAGCTAGGCAGGCCTGATGCCCAGGATTATTTGCCCGTCGTGGTGTTGATAATGGTGTTGCTTACACTCATGCAGCAAACTGTGGATCATCCACTATATCCCAGATGTATGTTACATGGGTTGGTCTGTTTCTCTGCTCTCAAGAAGCTGAAGTTTCAGCACAATGAGTTTAATGTGCAGGAGCAAGGCATGGGAGGTACTGTGTATGACAGAGACACTATCATGAAGAAATACATGAATGGCTATGATGGTAAGACACTGGGTCACAAGCGCATTTGCGCTGCTGTTACGAAGAAAGGACATAGCATAGTCAAGGCGTGTGTGTGCCTGTACATTCAGCCGGGCTGTCGAATATTACTTATTGGGGTCACGTGAGTCATTAGGTTCATGCTGTTCGGCTGTCAGAACCTGACCTATGCATGCATGTATAGGACACGTCAAATCTGTCAATAGCCTTTCAAGCTGCATGCTTTCATGCTCTGCTGCGATAGCAACATCATCCATGCAAGCCAGTGTGTTCATTGTCGAGCATGCATGTTCTGTCTGCCAAGCTGTTGTTGCGCGGATGATTTCATGTGTAACAACACGCAGACAATCATTTGTGTGACAATGGAGTGATTGTCCTGTGTTACAGATGACTACGAAGATGATGATGAAGATGAGGGCGCCACAGCTACAGCAAAAGGGGCTGTGGCTGGAGCCAAGAGCACTGTCAGCAAGCTAGCAGAACAGGCAACTGATGCTGCCGGGGTAAGCCATGGGTAGATGCGTGCGGCAAGTTGCACTGCATCAGGGACACAAACATCTATGATGGTCTGTCTTGACTCATCTGCTTGACAAGAAGTTGCATGCGTGTCTTGACTCTGCTTTGCCACATAAGTTAGTGGCCTCCCTGCTTGTGTTGAGTGTTTCCAATCGTGCACACGACAGTGCATGTCATTGAAGTGTGTGTAGATGCAACAAATAACACAAATGACAAGAAAAGTATACTGTGTGTACTGTCAGCTGTGCTTGTGGACATTGGGTGGTGCAAACAGTGCTAAGGTTGCCTGTTTGCTGTTATACAGTCTGCACTCTCTTACACTCAGAAGAAGCTCAGCAGTGCCTTATCTGGAGCTCAGAGCTTGCTCACTGGAGACAAGAAAACTGCACCTGCTGCGGAGCTATGAGACATAGGTTACATTTGCCAGAAGGAAATCTCCTTCATCTGCAGATCTGTTGTAACACAATAAATGCTTGAGCGGTGTGTCCTAAGCGGCAGGCTGCATAGTCTATACGCAGATAAAATGTATCTTGTTGTGTGCATATGAGAAATGTACAGACATGACAAGGGCAGCTGAACTGCATGGGGCATCATGCATGCTGTGTCTCAAGCAACATGCAGGTCAAATGGCGCGGTTTTGTGTATTTACACACAGGCGTTAAAATCAAGGTTGCATGAAAAGCACTTTGACGTGCAATGCCATATCCCATCCATACTCCACGGCCTGTTCGTGATCTCACTGTATTGCCTAGTCAGAGCACAGGCTGAATGTAGACGCAACAATGAAATTGTACAGACACGAATATTGCTTCCTTATATACAGTTGTTTGCCTTGACTGTACAGGTTTGCCACCGAGCTTGCTACTCTTACAACATTGCTGTATCACGAGCTTCCGAGCGAGTTCTAGACTTTGACGGGGTGACAAGTGTTGCACTTGCACTCAGCACCACAGGCACACTTGTCGCCGCAAGAGCATTTTCCGTTTTGGCAGTTGCCGCAGCCCTCAGCTTGGCTAGCCTTGCAGCTGGTGCAGGTACAATCCGAGCCACACTTGCAGTTGTCACCACAGTTGCACTTTGAAGCACAAGCTGCACAAGTCATCTTGCACAACGGACTGTGGAGCAAGGCCTCCTGTGAACCAACACACTATCGTTTAGATTTTCGGCACTGATTTCTGATGTCTTAGCTTTGCGAGACATACATAGCACGTACCTTTGCAAAAGCAACCGATGTCAAAATCGAGTCAGCGCAATCAGCAACGAAGCAGAGCCTTTTGCTGCAAAGCTAAAGCGTTGTTATCCACGCCCAACTTATAAATTCTCCCTCATGAACCATTGGGAGCATGATTGATGATCGATCGAATTCCGTCTGTCTAGAGACGGTGCCACATTGTCACAGATGCACAACGACTTTTACAGTGGCTCAGTGAGGCGTCCCCGCGGGAGGCTCGGCTGTAGAAGCATGGCTTTCAATTGGCGAGCCTATGAAGCTTGGCGCGCGCATCCCATGCTGAATAACAACCTCCGGCATGGACTACCTGGCTTAGGCATCGGCTCAGCTGCATTTGCTGTTTACGTTCTTTACGATAAAACCATTGGTGCTGGCAGTAAAGCATCACATCATTGAGCAGAAGGTGCATCCAAAAGAACGGTGGGAGCCATTACAGTATGCTCTGTGTTAACTTGTGCAGCTTTGTTGAAGTGAAAACACAAGTTGTACGTGCAGATCAGCCTTGAGCACCCTTCCTTAAGCAGGCAATGAAGAAATGCAGTAGGCGCGGACAAAAACCATACGGTGGCGAAAGCGCTGCAGCGGCAGTGCAGAGCTCACTTAGTCTGATGACTGGTTCTGCTATGTTCAGCGCAACTGGTGCAAGAAGGCAGTAGCTCATCATGAGCGTCACAGTTGACTGAACTATCAGCCAGATGCCCAGCAACAGCGTCAGTCATACCTTGCCATGATTTTGAGCTGCTGTAGTAAATCATGCTCAAGGGTGTGTTTGCTCAAGGGTGTGTTTGTGTAATCAGTCATATCAGCGACGCAACTTGCGTGTTGCTTTGAGCGGCAGATTAGTCTCAGCCATGCATCACACCAGACATTGGTGCCAGACAACAGCTGTAGTAGGCAGGACAGCTTCAACCCCCTTGTTAGTAAATGCCTGTATGCTCATTGTCATGCTTGCATAGAAGCAGAACCTTACACATGGTGCGTAGATAATTTACAAGCATGAACATTGGAATGAGCTTGTCCAACCCACCTGAATGAAACATGCAGCATGCAGGCCAATGCTGCATGCCATAGGCCGAACAGAGCTCCAGGCTATTGCAAGGTTCGCCATGCTGCAAGTGCTCTGGTGAGTTTTGTCAGCATCATCTGTGCATGTATATATATATGAGTGCAACTGCCAATCCAATCATACCAAGACTACACCGCAATGCAGGTCTTGCAACACAATGGTCAGACCAACCAGATTTCCCTTGTTTGGAATTTTCAGGCCCCGAATAGCTTACCTCAGCTGTGTCACAAGCCTAGTGGAAGTCAACTAAGTGCATTTGCACTTCAAGATGACAAGATGTTAAAACAAGGGTCATGTTTTTAACACACCTTTACTCTTCTTCACACTTTACTTGAACTCAGGCACTTGTGACTGTACAAGCAACACCCACTCCTAAGAAACAGATGTATCACAACAGCTCGAAAAGGAGGCAGGCAGAAAATCTCTGATGCATTTGAACAACATCATGAAAGCTTTGGCATCCATGCTTGGGGGCCCTCAGTGTCTGTACTGACTGTTTGACCTTTCCTCTGTTTCTGTTGTTGTGGCACAAGACTTTGCTTGACGCCCCTGTAGATCAGACCCAGTGCACGCCCTATCAATTTCACAAGCAACCACGATATGGCAGCACTGATGCGACCCATGCAGTTCCCGAAAATTGGCAGCACAATGTCCCCAGCTTCTAGAAGCAGGCTGACTATGTACTTCCACCCTTTCAAGGACTCCAACTCCTGCAGCATGTCAGCATACAACGGGTTTGGGTCGTGCTGCATTATCATTGTTGCTAATTGCAATGCAAAGTCTGCCACAACAATATCTGTGTCATACTGCTGTGGCAAAGGGTACTTGTGACAGTTACTGGACTGAGTTAACTCCTCACAGCATGCCAATCAACTATCATAAAAAAACTGGCGGTAATGCATGCCACCAAGAGTTGTGCAGTCAAGGCGTCTGTAACAAGGGAAGCAGCCGTCATGACAGGCAGACCTGCCAATTACAAACAGAGCAGGCCATAAATATGCTGTCGTCTGATCAGCTCGGATTTGGGGTCCACATGCACATGCAGCACAAAAGTGGTCTGCTCAAATGTTGGTCGGTAAGCGTCCACAAATCAGTATCGTAGAAGATCTCCCATTGAGGTTGTCAATGGCAGGGCCAAGGGCATGAGCATCATCATGACTTTTCCTGGCCTACCTTGACGCGTCTGGCGTTGACACTGCGCTGCAGCAGCTCTGCCTGGGCACCAAAGCCACACAGTTGGTGCTTGTCCTCATAGATTTTGGCCACAGAGTGGAAGTTCTGGTGGACCAGTCTGTTCAGTGATACCTGCAAAGTGGCCACGATAGTCAACCTTTGTGGCTGGATGGAGAATGCTTACACAAGAACAAGGAGGGGCCTTGCATGCCTGGCAATGCACTCTGAATGTTGGGATGAGCATTTCATATTGTTGTGGCAGTAGGTTGAGCACACCTGGGGGGCTCTACTGTGCACAAGCTGATACCATCTGCAGCCATGTTGCTAAGAAGGCGATGCCAAAGTTAAACACTACTCACAAGTCAAAGCAGTCAAAACACTTCTGACTACACATTCCAATCGGTGGAAATCACCTGACTTGTAGGTAGAATCATGCAGAAGTGGATAACACAGAGTTGCAAGACAGTGACTGCTGTCATGCATGCATTGTACGATCGCATGTTGACATGCTAGCTGCCAGAGGAGGTACTCAGTTTTGTAGAGACATGACCCTGAGGCAAGACACATGGTCATGTGCAACTGCACAGACTTGTGTGGTGCATGGCTGGAAGAGTGGATTTTCGTTTGTTCCAACATTGATTTTGATGGTTTTTGGGATGATCTAATAACCCATGCTCCCGGCAGGGATAGGGCATCAAGCTGAGCCCCACAGGATTGTCAACACAGCGTTGTCACAATTGCCCTAAGGAGGAAATGGCCAACAGTGGCAAATGTACGAATGCAAGATCACCTGGTTTCTGAAGCGCTCCAGGCCACGTGTGCTCCTGAGCTGAGGGTGAAGGTGAAGAGGCCACCAGTCTTCACCTTCTGACCCACCTTCTGCATGACACACAGCTCAGCATCAAGGACTGGGGACTACACATACATACCACAGTACTAGGTGTTGTTGCACAGTTCACATGAGGTGCGCTGCAGCTGACACCAGCTGACGCAAGCTGCAGCCACTTCATGATACTCAGAACAAGCCTGTCCGGAGGGAGCTGACTTGCGACGCATGTGCCTGATGCCTGTTGCCTAAGCCCATGTTTAAGTCATAATCGTCATTAAGCTGCATGCAGTCGACAATTGAGGAAGACCAGCTACTGCTAGGCATGAAAGCGAGGAGCATTGTCAGTCTGTGGCAAAACAATTGATCTTTGTCCAACCGCCGCCATGTCTTCTTACTCAATGTTAAGGGACTGTCACCAAAGAAGGCATGTCAGCAGGGTTTTGATGCAAGCAAATCCTGCTCTTCGATGTTTGAAGACTTGTGTCATTCCATGGCAATGAGCATATCAGCCAACATTGGCATAGACCAGGAGCAGCTGTCCTGTTTTATAAATGTATGCACATTTTGGCTATCAGCTTACGACTGAATGATGAAGCATGCATTGCATTTTGTAACCTGACATAAGGATGGGCAACGCTGACATGCTATGTTGGCAATACTACTGATGCTTACCACTGAGCCCAGACCTGACTTCAGCTAGGTAACACACAGCAACAGCTTCTGCTGCATGGGATGCCATGTCTTGAAGCACGGCTGGCGCAGACTGCAGCGTCAGTTGCAGCGCAGCAAGCTCTCTTTGTCGCCTGGCAGATGTCTGTGAGGGCAAGCCATTCACAGGCTTGCTCCTGCCTGCTATTATCTGGTGTGCTGTACTGCGCAGGGGCTGTGTTGCTGACCAGTGACTGCTGCTGGGATGCGCCAGCTGCATACAGAATGGGAAGTGAGCATCATAAAGATGCATAACAATTTGTTACACACACTCACCAAGCTGCTGCTGAGGACAGAGGGTGGTAAACTGACAAATGGCCCAGCTGAGCTGAGAGGGAATGCTTTGGGACAGACCTGGCATTCAAACAGCTGCATAATGAACAAACAGGATATGCACAAGATGCATGCATAGCACCGGAAAGTTAGAGCAGGTTGAACTTAGGACATGATGCAGGTTGTGGGGACATCAAAGGCACTCCACCAGCGTGCTGCATAGCAACCTCAATGCTGCTGTGCAATAAGACAACATCACAAAGTTGTGTGTGTGTTCAGTGAAGTCTGTGTTGCCACATGCTCAACATGTGACGGATACCGTCACAATACACCGTAACTACCCCCTTTCTTGGTAGTACCTTCTATATCAATTATCACGCATTGCCACGCATCACTTGTCCGTTACTCTCCAGGCTATATCAGGCCTTTCACCAACCACTGGTGTCATCTCGACGCTCCCTTACTAGGATATACACTCTTACAGGCTAACTATCTGTTACACAACATGCTGGCGAGACTCACTAGGTCTTGGAATTGCATGATTGTAGCCTTTGCTCACTGAGATGTGAAATGCTGGTCTTGAGGCCATCTTACCTGTGACTGTGCGTGACCAGTGGAAGATGATGGCATGCTGGTGTCAGCACCCTGTTGTGACTGTGATGACTCATCACTGCTGTGCTGGCACATGTGGCGCAGAACAGTTGCATGCAGCACAACGTTTTCTTCTGCTGACTGCCACGCGCTGTTGCTGCTGCTGCTGTTTGCACCCGTCACGTCATCTGATGCTGAATCTTGCTGTGATCTTGATGCTGCATCTGCTGTTGATCGCATGGCTGTTGCTTGTGATGCCTCAGAGGGCATCTCACAGGGCATCTCAGAGGGCATCTGAGATGGCATCTGAGAGGGCATCTCAGAGGCAGACAATGGGCTTGTTGCTGCTGCGGATTGCAGTGCCAACCTCAGGTGGCCAAGAGCCACACTGTACGAGGCGGATGAATCACCGACTGCACAGTCACACAGACCAGTCAAGCTCATGAGCATACTGCAGGTAGTAGTCGGGCTCAATGCAGCATGTATGCAAGCAGACTAGAGTACCACCATACCAAGAGTGTGGCCAAACACAAGCAGGGGAAGTCATACTGCGTAACTGTAACCATGTGCAAGTCATCAGCATGTCCGCTGTGGTGAGTTGTGTAGTTTGACACTCTGTCCATACACAAGCAATAGCACAACCAATAGCCTGCTATCTTGGACAGTTGATTCTGGGTTAGCATAAGCTGACAACAACGCCTGCAGCAGCCACTTCCAGGCAAATGCTTTTCACAGGCAAATGCTTTTCACGTGCATAATCATGCATAATGATGATAAAGTAAGTAATAAGATGATTCTTAGGGTCCCTTGAAAAGCGGGGAAAAAAATGTAGTATTTATGAATTTATATTTACTTTGCCAAGTTACATACCCCTGCTGAGGTGGCTAACAACCTGCCTGGCTTGATGCAACAGCTCGCCAGGACAGTATCCCAACCAGCTTGTTCCAGCTTGCACACTACACACTGCCAGCACTGCTGGACAGATTTGGGTCCACTCCTGATTGGTCAACCTGCAACACAACACAACTGCCTTGAAGCACAGCAACAAAACCCAGAAACACATTTTACCTCATGCAACAATGGGTCTTTGCATGGCTGACCGCCGTTCAGCCTGTCAAGCAGGCACCGTCAGCATGGCAGTGCTCGTCACACAACACGCAATGAATTCACGGTTTGCAACTCGGGCATGTCGTGAGGTAGAGCACACGAGAACCAGCTCTGAGTGAATTTTGCACATGAGATCCTGCAACCAAGTCACACATTGAGCATAGATTGCAATTGCCGCATGTGAACTCATGATAGCATGGGAGGAGCATGAAACTGATGTATAGCAAGCATACCGTATGCTGACTCCTTTGAGCAGCTCAGTCAGATCCTCCAATGACGCCATGCAAAGAGCCATCAGCTGCAGCCTTGCAGCAGGCTCTATGCCTTGCAGCTGCATCTGAGCATTCCTCATCATGGTTGCTGCTGCCCATCCCTTTGGTTGCGGCACAGATCTATCTCTGGTCTTTTGACTTGACTGTCCAGGCAGCTGCTGCTGCTGCTGCTGCTGCTGCTGCTGCTGCTGCTGCTGACGCCAAAATCGCAATGAAGGCAGACCAACAGGCATCTGATGCGCTGCTGCCACAGCTTGCGCCTGCTTTGCATGAACAGGTTGGTTGACCTCTAGGGGCTGCCAGGTCTCTGTCCAGATGTAAGATGATGTAGGGAGCTGATGTGAGATCCCTGGACTTGTCAGATGAGTGTCTGTTTGCGATGATTCTGGCATAGCTGAAGTGTCATCAACAAGCAGGCTGGTCTCTGAAACAGTCTCTGTGTCTACTTTGGGTTGGGTCAGCAGCAACTCCAGCAGGGCTAGAGTGTTTACAGCAGCAGCAGGGGGGTGATCTTGGCTGTTGCTTTTGTTGTTTGGGCGCTGTTTAGCATAGGAGACTTGCAATGGAATCTGTGTGCAATGTCTTGCCTGTCTGCATGCTGGCTGCCTGCAGACATTGCAGGCTGAGTACCATGGCACAGCATGACAAGTTGCACAGCGTAAAGTTCTGCACACTTTGTACGAGAATTGCTGTCTGTGTACCTGGAGGCTGAAGAAGCAAGGGCACGAGTGGTGGTGTATGTCAAGTGTTGTCCTGCAACCAGGGTGACAACTCTGGACAGGTGACAGGTCCCATTGATCAAAGCGGATAAGTGCTACAGCAGGCATGAGCATGCTACAGCACCTGGAAGCATCTGCAGTGTTGCTGCATTGAGCTTGTTGCACTTCGTCCCGTGCATCGAGGTCGCTATGCGCACGCTCGATGTCGGACTGCTGAGTGCGGCTGACCTTGTCAACTTTGTAGGTGTGAATACAACCGAAGCCCAATAGATTTGAGGCAAACGCGGGAGGCGACTTCAGCAAGAGGAAGTCGGCATTGGCCAACCCGACTCACGCTGTATCGGTCCATGCCGACTTACACATGCAGGGGGTTTACCTCCACCCTCTTCTTCCGTGCTGTCAACGACCATTGGCCTGGGCTGGTTTAATTTCAGGTATAACGATGCGCCAAGCCACTTGAACAACTATCTCAAGCCCAGACTCAGGAAAGAGCCACTGGGCATTGTAATGTCGTTGCTGACAAGAGGACAGGGCTAGCAAAGCGAAATGGCTTGCACATGTATATCTTGTTCGAACTGAACTGCGCCGTCAGACAAGATGCAGCATCAGGCGCAGAGACATAACCTTTCCGCTCGATCAAGCAGAGGAAAGTTCAGACAGTTGCAGCAGAAGGGCGCTTGGGTTTAAAAGGCCCTGGCTGGGCAAGGCTAATTCGGTTGATCAGCATACTGACAAAGCTAACAGAATGCGCACACGAATCGCGCAGTACAGAATCTCGTCAAGCTAATTGTGTATACCGTGAGTTTGCACAGCAGAAACATCCACGTTCGGAGTGCTCGACTAGGAGGCAGGCAACCCACCTGCATCCTAACTTAAGGAGCAGTGTGCCTTCGTTTGCGTGTGAGACGCTGCCAATTAGCGCTGTATCGCAGTCTTTGTAATTTTTCAGCGCAGTTGGTTTGCGTCACTACCGTCGGCTCGTCTCGCTACGTGCGCTTGGTATTTAGTCCACCATGTCCAATGCATTCTCTGATAAGCTTCCCATCGAGAAGCCTCAGGATTGTATGTCTCGTGTGATCAGCGGCACAACATCAAGCTTTATTGCGGGGGGTATCATCGGGGCTTTGACTGCCAATTGGGGGGACATACCCCAAGTCTTGCAAGACAAGCCTCTGCCGGCCCTGAAAAGAACAGGCATGTTATACGTTTTTGATGACAGCAGCAACCATCTGCTTTGTGCAATTCAGCTGCATACATCACAAAGGAAGCTGATGTGAATGCTGATGCGCAGGTGCTATTATGGGATCATATGGTCTAACATTTGCAGCAATTGGCCTGGCATATTCTGGAATAGACTGCGTGGCTGAGACATTTAGAGGTACGCCACACTCCCTGGGACTTGGTTGCTGTCCATGTGCATCTGCGCTGCTGCTGCCTCTGCTGCTGCCTCTGCTGCTGCCACTGCTGCTGCCCGTGCAATGAGATGGACAAGCCGCCATGACACATACTATGTGATGTTCAGGGAAGAAAGATGTGTGGAATGGGGTTTTTGGTGGTGCAGCCGCTGGTGCAATGTTGGGACTGCGCCTAGGCAAGCTCCCTGTGGGTGTCGGAGCTGCTGCTGCCCTAGCTTTCACATCTGCCATTGTAGATACCACTGGCGGGCATCTGAAAGCTGGCGAGCTATTCAATGATCATCAGACTCCTGTGCGAGCAATTTACCCATACCCCTTGCGCCCATACCAAGCTGAAGAGGAGGACTAGGCAGTCATACATGCGTGTGGTTTGTTCACGGACACTGCTTGTGTGCCTGTGCAGATCACTGTTTACAAAACAGTGTCCTTACGTGGGTGCATTGACTATAGGTCTGTTGCATTTGATCGTGAGACAAAATTTCATTTTGTGAAGCTTAGCTTAGCAGGGCAATCCTAGGATACACATTCAGCATTGTATGGCGAATGTTACATGTTGCCAGCAAGGTGTGGTTGTTGCTTGCGTGGCTTATTACTTTACAAAATGGCGTGGCCAACTCAATGTAGGTATCATACTTGGCTACTTAGACGAGGGAAGCGACAGTCAATGACAACCACTCCTGTCATTGGGAACCTGTTGGTACTTGCATGTAACTTCTCATTGACTTTTGGTTTGCATGAGCTGCTCACAACTTGGCGAGCTGTCTCAATAAGAAATTCTTATTGTGAAATTCTTATCATGTCTTAATCCTAGGATTGCATGGTTTTCTGACAATTTGTATAGTTTCGGGCACCCGGAACTTGCTTCAGCAAAGCGCATTGGGCTGTGAAGCGTGCACTGACGCCGGGTGACTTGGCTGAAAGGGATGGCAGGTGACCGCTCGAGTGAATTCCAATCAATCAATTACATTTCATGTCTTTAGGACTCATCAAGGGAGTCAACAGACAATAACTGGGAAACCAACATACGCTAAGCACCAAATGTTCAAGGCGTTCGACAATAAAGCACCAAAGTAGTGATGTTAGAAAAGCTTTACAACATCACTACTGCTCACTTCTCAAGAAGGAAGGCGCTAGTAGCGCGACGCCACACGCTCAACAGTAATCTAGCTCTACAACGTTTAGAAGCCAAGCTAAAACTGAACTGGCCAACACAGATTGTCTTTGTGCAAAACAAGACTTGAGATAACTGCCTAACACATTGGGTTGGTCAGTAGCCAGAAAAGCTGCTAGTGAAGATGAAGCCTGATGGAAAAGGTGGCTGTACTGCTGACGCATGTGACTGTATGTGGGGCAGTCATACAGAAAATGGTGCTTGTCTCCAACTGAGCCAGACATGCACACAAGACAGACTCTGTCCTCCCTGCTGCAATGTTCACTACCTTTGCCAAAGCGGCCTGTGTTAACATGTAGGTCATGGCAACCACACCTGAACCTGCTGATCAGTCTCATGTGGGGATAGCATCTGACAGTAGACAGATAGTCAGAGTACTGGTATACTTAATGATTGACTTTTTAACCAGTCCTGTAGAGTTGCATGAGCTGCTATGGTCTGTGTCAAAAAGAAGGTCCTCAACCCAGCGCGCTTTTTCTCGCTTAATGATGATGGAAATAACCAACTCGTCATGAAGGGTCTGTTGCCCATGCGTGTCAGTAATCCGACGCACATCAGATATTCAATTGCCTAAAAGTGCTGCAAACCTGTGAGGAGGGCTGCTGTCCCAAAACCCATCAATCAATGCTAGTTTGTCAAGCCGGCTGTTTGGTAGAGCACAAACTTGGTTGTGATGACGCTAGATCTGCTGCCAAAAGTGAATCTGTAAAGGGCAACGTCCAAATTCTGCAAAAGCATATTTGGGTGGTAGTGCTCTTTCTCAGCAGTCGCTTCAGAAACTGCCCATGTACCAGTTCAGCTTTTGCCCCTAGTATGAGATTGACTGCCCAAACTTCACAAGAATAGCTCAACATTGGTAACACGAAAATGTCAAACAGCTTGCATGTGGTGGCAGGTTCAGACAGATGTAGAAAGATGCAACACTGTATTCTTCCCAGCAGCGACTAGGCATTCAACGCCATATGCCATATATTTGGTGGCGTGCAACACAAAGCCAAAGTATCTGAACTCATCATGACGCTCCACAGTTGTGCCACTGAAGACGAATTCCTTGCAGTCAGACTTGAGGGCTTCAAAGATCACAACCTTTGCTTTGCTGAAGTTGACTGTGAGCTGGCGTTGTTCACAGAAGCTGGCCAGTGCATCCAGTTGTTGCTGGAGTCCTTCTGGGGTAGTGGACATCAGAACGAGGTCATTGGCATACATCAATGATTGGGCTAAGATGCCGCCAAGCTTTGGCGCATCAATGCCGGCAGCAAGGCATAGCAAAGCTTCGAGGGCTGTCACAATCATGGCGATTGCTGGCATCCCATAGTAGGGCAAAAGCACCAAAGCTGCTGCGGCACTTTCATATGTGGGATGACTGAACACGCTCAGCAACAGTGCCACGTAAGAGGCCGTGGCAAGCGGCGGAGAGTCATGTCAAATTGCAGACCATAGTAGGACAACAGCATGCCAGAGGCAGCACTCATAACAGCAATGCAGATGGCTGTGGTTTCTAATCAGCTCTGAATCATGTCCCTTGTAAGAGGCTCTGAAAGGATCTTCTGACAACCAATTCTTGGTTCTAGGGTAAAACCCCCCAAGAACTCCAAGGCTCCTTGTGGAACAGCCCATGCTACAATAGCATGAAGAAGCTGGTGCTTGGAGATGTGTGATTGGTCAGGAATGGGAGCGCATAATGCAGACATAAGCTACTCAAAGTTTTGCGAAAGTGTCTGCAGATCTGTAGAGCCTCAGCTGAGGTAACTTGCTGTGGATCATAAAATGCAGATGGTAACACCGGCGCTGCAGAGAATCTTGTAGGCTCAGCAGCTGCTTCTTGCAACATTGTGGCTGTGGGAGATCTGACCGGGCAGACTTGTCAGACTCGTCAGAGGAGGATGCATTGTTCCTCTTCTGAGGTTCCTATTGCTCTAGACTGCTGAAAAGTCCAGCTCAGCGTCAATTCGAACTCAGTCAATTTGAACTCAGAAACGAGACGAAGGTGGGGGAAACGCAATCGGTCCTGACTCCTGGGGACTCCTGATTCGCCAGCTTGTACAGCCTTCATGGCACACACAGCGGTCGTGTACACGCAGAGAAATACTGCTGCAACACTGCTCATGTACTGCCGTCGACAACGCCTTGACAGCGTCGTTTCGACAGGTATGTCTAAGTGGATCGGCAGCAGACTACGTTTCTACTGCTGGTGTGGCTGACAACACTGAGCAAACTCTCAACAACCCAAACGGACGCGGAAATTCTGCTGCAAGCTGAAGATTGGGCGGCAGCTTTTGGCTGGAACCAGTCCTCCAATATGTGCAGCAACTGGACAGGAGTAACGTGTGGTGCAAATAACAGACTGACTGCCCTGTGAGCATGAGAGCACGTATCGACATGTGGTTCAGGAACCTGCTTGTGGTTTGCAATGTAGAAGCTGTAGCAACATGCTGTAGATTGTCGCTGTGTTGGCTTTCATGCTTTTGCAGACAGTTGGGAACCAGCAAGACCCTGCAAACAAGCCCAAACTTAGGCCTTCCTAGCATACGGAGCAATTTGAGCCAGCTAGTCTTTTTCTCTTATGATGGCCTCCGCGATGGTACCCCCAGACTGACTGGAAATTTGCCTGCCTCTTGGGGCACCATGACATATCTCAGGGACTTTGCGGCGTACTCTGCTGAGAACCTGAGTGGCCCTCTGCCAGATGCTTGGAATGGCATGTTGCACCTCCAAGGCTTGTCTTTGTCGGGGTCCAACATCAGTGGCACACTGCCGGAGTCCTGGAGCAACATGACACAGCTTGATAATGTGGCAGTAAACGGCAGCCAACTGACCGGGACGCTGCCAGCTTCTTGGGCGGCCTTGACCAGTTTGAGGTCTATCGTTTTTTCTAACAACAACACTAATGGAAGTCTGCCAATGGATTGGAGCTACATGACTCAGCTCTCTCATGTGCAACTAAGTTACAACAACCTGTGAGGGTCTCTGCCGGAGTCCTGGGGTGGATTGAGTCATCTGAGCTATGTGGGTCTGGCCAATAACACACTTATCAGCAGCATTCCAGCAACATGGAGCCCCCCAAACGCCCTGTAGGTGGTGGCTTGCTGTCCCCTGCTGGAGCATATCATTGTACAAGTGCCTTGCTGCTGTCACCAATTTGCTCAAACAAAATGCTCACCTTTGCAGGAGGGGCTGCATGTGCATTCATATGCTAAGGAGCGTGCAGTATGTAAAGATGCATAGAATAGCATGTGATATTGCTTGCAGGTACTTAGATTTGACCAACATCAGTAGTTACGATTGTCCAGAAGCACTTATCGACACTGGTGTAGCAAGGTGCACAGGGCTGTCTTTAGCTTTATCAAAGACAGCATGGGCAAGATGCAAAAAAACGACGTTGTTGCCAGTCTGTGCAGCAGAACCTACATGCTTAAGTGGTGAAATTGGTGAGCTAATAGGGGGGCTTGTTTACAGCAATCTTCCAGAAGCTGGCGGTGACTTGTGCAAGATCAACAATGCCAAACCCATCCTGATTGTGCTGTGGTGCCTCTTTGCCAGCTTGCTTGCAATAATGTGGAGCATGTTTGTGGCACTGCGATGTTGGCAGGCTAAACAGGTGAATGGTCCTGTTGTTGACAGTGACAAAGGGCGTCAGACAATTGTTAGCAGAATGCAACATGGCTGGATTCAAGCGCTGAAATGGAAACCCTGGGGACTGAAAATGTCTGCACTGCTAGGGTTGGGCATGTTTTATTTTGACAAAACTAGTGACATCACCTTGCTGAAGCAGGTTCTTGGGCATACTTGGACAGGCTATGTTCTGCTGACTCTGTTGTTGAGTCCGTATGTCTTGCAAGGGAACATCCTGATCTATAATCTTATCACAAAAGTCATTGGTTGGACCGTTTTGACAAAGCTCTCTCTGTTCACTTTTGTGCTAGCAATTCCGCTTGGGGTTATTCTGACAATTGTGCTTGATGTGCTTCTGTTCTTTGCTGATCTGGGCAATCCTTTCAAATATGTTAACCAGCGTGTGAACTTAGAGCATTACCAGGTATTCAGAGATGCTGGCAGGGCATTGTTTGCTTATGATTTTATTTGTGGCTGCTGGCCTACAACTGCTCAAGGTGAACGGGGAGTTATGTATTTTGCTTTGAAACAAGAACATGCTGCTTGGGTGTTTTGGCAATTGCTTTCTGCCCGAAAATCGTCAAGGAGTCACCAGTTGTGCTGTTAACGGCGCACTCAGGGGTGGAGCTTTTGGCCAGGCAACATGCAAGTTCTAGTGACCAAGACATTGCATGACTTGTTCATTACGGTGTCAGATCAATTACTTGGCGTGACTCTTGGTATGTGCATTGTATGGAGTCTGGTGTGGCCGTACAAAACAGTCAGTTGAAGTGAGTTCTTCCGCCATCAATGACATTGTTGTGTTGAAGTCATCGACATCAGATGTCTGGTACCAACCGGGTGAGCAGCTCATCTAGTTCGCTTACAGCTGCTGTTATCTGACTGATGAGATACTGGCCGGTCACAATCAGGCAGTCGGCAAAGTGCAAAACTTGTCGATTCAGGCAACACCACATCCCTTTTACTGGCAGCCCCAGGCATGTAGCCGTAACTGTGCAAGAAATCACCCTCCTGACAAGCTAGCAATGCACCTTTTACTTCAGCTCAGCTACAGTCAAGGCATGACTCCGATTTGTTTCAACAGTACACATCAAGCTGAGGCATGCCAGCTCAATGGCCGGGCATATTGCAGGTCTTACATCATGTGCTGCCATTCTTTACACCTGGACTTGACATGCTCAACAGGTGGCTGCATAAAAGGCACAGGGCAGACTGGCTAGCCAGCTGTCATATCAATAGATTACACTTAGCACCTCAAATGGCGGTTGCAGTTTCTCCCCACTGAGCAGCCACCAAAGCTTACTATCTTATACCAGCTAACAGCAAGCTTTTTTCTTTTTTCCCCCTCAGCAAACTGTTCAGCAGAGGTGTCAAAGCCTGCCTGCAATGCCTGCCACGCCTAGCTTCACATGCCATGACTCGTCTTGACTCATCTTCATCCAGGCTGTCACGAATCATCTTCATCCACAGTGTCATCAAGAGCGGTGTCTACGCTTCCCTGGACACCAGCATGAGGTTTTCAGGCATTTGTGGTGCCCAGCTGTTAGTGCTGATCAACATGATCAGTGACATACCAGAGGCTTTGATGCCGTCTCCAAAGGTACATACATAACAAATAATCATAATTGTGCCGTCTCCGGAGGTACATACATACATCAACACAAGCTATGGGCAGAAGCAAATCAAGCAATTTGTGAACAACAACAGGGTGCATGCACATTCTTGTTGCTGTCTGCATAGACAGCAACAGAGTAATATGTGTGTCTGCAGCAGTGTCTGCCAGCATACGTTCTTGTGGCCACCTGACCCAGGAGACTCCCAATGCTTTTTTGTGGGGAAATCTAAATAAATAGTTTTCAATAACAAAAGCAGGCAAGGACCTTGTATTCAGTAGTGCTTGGTTGTGAAACCACGACTCATAGACAGTTTCACGGCTCCGAATCTCCAAAGTTTGAAACTTAGTCTCATCCCAGGGGTGATGGCAATGTGCTAGTGTGCGGAACACTTACCAGCATCTCATCAAGCATCTCACTCTCAGGCAGCATGTCTCCCACACCAGGCATTCCCGCCAGAAACTTGTCAAGATCGACATCTGGGCCTCTCATTTCCCGCCCTGGGCCTCTAACTTCCCGCCCTGGTGGAGGTTTCCGCCTGACTGCTGCGTCCTGTCCAGCTGTGGTGCTTGGCGCCTTAGCTGGTTCATCATACTCATCCCGCCAAAACTCTTCATCGTCATCTAGCATCAACATTGCTGCATCCTACAGCGCACATGCTCTGCAGCTAGATAGCAGTGCTAGCACGACAACCTGTGACATTATCTATGGCACGACCATAAGGGCCATGATGAAGATATGAACGGATTTGCACCTTTTGACTTGTCAGCCTTTCCTGCTAGCTGCGTAGTCATGGCGCACGCACTGGCTGAGGAATGTGCTCTGCAGCAAGCTGCATCTCAACACGGAATGTACAGCAAGAAGCACCATCACATGGTCGTCACCATGGTCAAAGATGGGCACAGGAAGATTGCATACCTCAATTCGGTTGACTTCTGACGCATCTTGCGTCTGCTCAGCCTGGAGAACATGCTGTGCAAACTCCTCCCAGATATCCTCTAATCTGCAGATTTCAGTGCGTTGCCCAATCAAGACTGGTCAGTGCTTGACAACCAACGACCACGCAAGGCAAAATGAGAGCAGCTGTGGAGAGAGACAGATGAGGCCACAAGGCTCACTGATTGCAGTAGACAAGGCTCACTGATTGCAGTAGACAAGGCTCACTGATTGCAGTAGACAAGGTGCCAGACTAGGGTTATGTGTGCCAGTCAAGGCACTGCAGTCAGCAGCGACTCAATATCAAACGCAGTGTACATGGCGCAAAGACTATCAATGGACATGTACTCATTGATCCCCGACATAAAGCCACATGTGAGTCATTGGCAGGATCAAAGGCATGCACCAAATCCATGATGGGTTTAGCATTTGTTCAGGGTTCATGATGTAAAAGTGTGTCAAAATGCAAACCTGAAATGCGCTCGAATCCATGAAGGAGTAGCTGTGCTTTCTAGGCCTGCCAGGTTATCTGTCTGTTCAATGTCCTCCATGATGTGAGCCAATGCAGTGGCCTGTGCAAAGCGATTCACCCCCCTTTCTATTTGCTCGTGATGGAGCTCTAGCGCTCTGCCTTCAGCCTGTTCCATCTCCCACCGTTTCCTTGCGCTGTAATTGAATTCTGCTTGCGCCAGACCTGCAGCTGGGCTGCATCGCTTAATCTCGTGGACAGGCAGAACATTTCCAGTGCAAATAAAGCTATGGCACATTTTAGCACATTGAGATGAGACCAGAAAAGCACGCACAAGCTATGTTGCAGCACAACTGAGATGGGTGTTCTGCAAAACTCTGTGAGGGGCCATGACGCACAATGCGCACTGCTCATGCCAAGATCTCAGGTTTCAGCTTTGATGTCCCAGTCATGCCGTACAACCACATAACAACAATCTGGTTGCAATGGATCTCAAACATTGCGTCGCGAAGCAGCATGTTCTGTTTGAAGTGCTGCAATGTTGCAACTCTGCTTTGCTTTAAGAAATGCACAACAGTACCTCTCACCTAACTCAATTTCCTTAGGGTCTAAATCAGGCAATTCTTCTTCTAGGTCATCTGGGTAGCCGTAATCACCCACTCCCATACCTAGGTCCTCATACTGATCTACATAGCTGGAGTTATAAAAGGAGTCCCCCTGCAAGAGGAGGTCACTGGAAAGACCCTGCTGCTCGAATAGCTGCTTGTCATCTTCCCGCCCAAAATCTTCAGATCTGTCTGTACACAATTAAAAATGCCATCATTACGCAGTATGCAGTTTAGACTAACTACATGCAAGGATCTGGGCTTTGCAGCCTGTGTGAAGACTCCCTGCATGAGGCTTACATGGCAATGCCAATGTCAAGTGTCAAGGCATGTGATTAGACAGCACTAAACGTCTGATCTTTGTCACTGGTGAGCGCTCGCTGAAAGGTCACGCTCGATTTTGCACATGTGTCAATTGCAATCGCAACTTTGCAATGCCTGCTTTGCTGGCAGAGAGACTTTTGTGCATTACAGGCAGGTGAGACTGCCGCTGGCAGAGTGACACAAGATGTCTGCTGATGTACCAGGAAATGCTTGCGTTTTGCCTTGCGGCAGATCATGTCCTAGAGGACATCAGCAGCTTTGCACCCTCACAACTGGTCTGCTGCTGAAGCAGCAGTAGACCAGAGCAAAGATGCAGTTGCTCTCCCAGGGCTGTAACAGTAGTGCATGCACCCAGCCATACACACTTGACTAGGCCCTGGGGTCTTGATTGGGGTCTTGATTGGCTGTAAGAAGCTGTGTGAAGAGCGTACCATTGTCAAACAGCTCGTCCTCTGCCGGGTCTGGCATCATGCGCGCCAGCTGGTTGAGTTCTGCATTGTCAACGCTGCGTCTGCGTGGTTCATCTGTCTGATCCCTGGCTTGGGCTTGGGCTTGGGCTTCGCTGTCGGACTGCAGCAAGGGTGCGTGTGAGATCAGGGGAAGAGCACTGTCCATGAAAGCAGCGCACATGATCAGCGATAAGCTGCCAGCAGTCATGCTGCTTTGTACTAAAGGTGCAGCCTAATGTTCTAAACATGAGGGGCCTGAGCCCTGTGCAAATTTGCACAAAGCGTCCTTGTTGACTACCTCCTGTTCAAGTGTGGCTGGCTCTGCCGCACGCGCCACTTTGAAAGCTGAACGTCTCGGAGTCCTGGCACTAGTGAATGGCCTGCATGCATGACAGGTGGTGAGAGTGACCGCTGGCAATGTGACAGCGTCACCAGGACAGCTGCGTGCTGCATGGCAGAATCAATCTAAGGACCTGCTACTCGACGCCACAAGTTTCTGACTGCGCTCTCGCCGGCAGGAGAGATTGCACTGTGGTACGTGAGCAACTCTGTGTGGTGTGGTCAACGTCGCACCAATCATGCCTTGTGCTGTTAGCGTCAGGCAGCAATATTGGCTCACGGGTTGTGCATGCACACCGTGCCTCAACGCTGATGGGCTGACCAGAAGGGGAGATGGTAGATCGCACTGTTCGCATGCGCTGCGGCTAAACTTCCTTCCAGCCAGAGCTGTCTTTAGGGCTCAAATATAACGCCTGCATAACCTAGGGCAGGGGTAACGCCTACACTATGTCGGAAGCACTACTCATCTCTCCAACAGTGCTTTGCCGCTCTAAGAGAGACCCCCGCCCGTGGTCGAGGTTCCTATCAGTTTTTCATGCTTTGTCGGGAAATTGGGAAAGACCTGTTGCTTTTTTCTTGTGGGGGCCAACCAGCCTAGTATGGCGGTCAACGCGGCGTCTCCTGTGACAGTCTTGTCGACACTTTTTATCATTGCCATCTTCACGCAGATTGAATCTTCAGCTGCTTTGTTTCCCGACAGTCAGCAAGTTCAGCAACCTGGGACCAAAGCTATCAGCAGTGATCAAGGCTTCACGCTAGACGAGTCGGCACAAGCTGCAGCATCACTCGCCAGCGCGTGGGGAATTGGTTCGTCCTACTCATTTGCAGAAATTGCAGGCAGGTCGTCGCTGTTCGTCTGCAACAAAATTCCGCTGCACCGGGAGCACACAGCAAATCTTAAAAACAGCAGGGTGATACCCAGGCAAGCTTTGTTTGGTGTGCTGTGCAGATCCATCAGTAAGCCTGAATGATGCTCTAAGCACGCTAGGCATGTACTCTGCAGTCCTGGTAGTCCTGCCTGGTAAAAGTCCTCCTGAAAGGTATCCACTGCCTATTGTCCCAGACGTCAAAGCGCTTATACGACATGGCAAGCTTCAGTCAGCCCAATAGCTTTGTACACTCCCTTACAAGAGGCTCTCTAGCAAAGCTTTGACCATTGCACATCTAGGCCGACAAATGACACGGCAAAGCCCTTTCTCACCTTGCAAGAGGGCCAGTATGAAGGGCAACTGTCTAATGTCCTGCCAGTCAGCTCCATCAACAAAGCAGCTGCTTCAGCTTCTGCTGTGCTTGGGCAACCTTTGTACCCCTTCAGGTGACTCACCACTTGACTCACGGCATGAGCCACATTGCAACACATCACTGTTGTCCCTTCTGTCTGACTCCGCTTGTGCACTACAGTTTTCCCGCCTCTTGAGGCGTGCATTCTGGCAGCAGGCATTTTGATTAATCTCCTGAGGCTGCCACGTCTTGCTTCAAATGTCTGAGCAAGCTGTGCATCCTTCGTGAGCCACCCATTCAGATTGACAAAATACAGGCTTGTGTGTTTGACTGGTGTACGCCCATTGTTCTGCTGGTGAGATGTCTGTTGTGCACCATGCTTTCAGCTGTCAATTGACATGTCATCAATCTCTGTCTGTGCATGCCTGCAGGCTTGATGTGCTGCTCTTCAACAAGAGCTCTGATCACGGACCTTGGGTGCTGTACCATGTCCCAACTGGCTATGTTTGCCTAGACAAGCGGTACGCTTCATGAGAAGCTCGCATTGATAGGTGCCAGACAGCGGTGTTGACATCGTGCACAGCAATACACACGTGTGCAATCAAATACACGTAGACTACAATCGGCAGGCCAAGCAACTACTGTCTTAAGCAGCAGCCAGTCGTGCTGTGAGTATCACAAGACTCTTTTGCTTGCACAAATAGACAAATGTCTGCTTCTCTCTGTGCGCATAGCCTCCCAAATGAGAGTGTAACCCTACACACTTCAGCAGTCATGTGCCGACTTGCTCAAGCAACTCACTGACACACGCGGTGGCTTGCAGCGTACTGGATAACATGAAGGAGCTGCCAGTCAACATGGCAAACCACGTGGCAGACTTTGCCAGTCAACTGTTTCGTCACCTCTCAGGAATGAATGTTCCTGGTGTTCAAAAGGTAAGCTACGATGCCAGACCCAATGCTGACACTGCTTTTAGCTTCGGCATGCAGATTTTTTTCAGGTCTCAGTATCAGTAGAGTATTTGTAGACGTACATGTTGTGAACACTTGTGCTGGAAGGAATCGCCAAGTCAAGCTTTGCTGTGTCTCAATGACAGGCTTAAACACTCTCTGTGGTGTGGTCAGCCTTCACACGGCCGCAACACAGATGGTGTTAAAGGGCCAAAAAGATCCTCTTTCATGCAGGTTAGCCCAGGCTCATACTTGGGTGGCATATTCAGTGGAGCTGCAGCAGCAGCCAGCCTAGCTGTTGCCAGTCAGATCCCCCTTTGGTTCTGCATCACCTGCCCAATCGTTCTGGGAATGCTGTTCCCATTTGCCTTCAACTTTGGCCTTGGTGCCATTGCTGATGAGCTATGCACCTACTACAATCTCCCTGCTGATGCATGCACCCAGTTGTGGTGAGTGTTGCACATCATTATGATATGATGCACTGTGTATCTTCTGTGCACTTGCTGTTATGGGTATGATTGCGTGTTCACATAACATTTTGCAAGCGTTTGCGGAACAGTGCATGTCTAAGACACTGTGGCCAGCAGTAGCATGGCTGCAGTGGTCAGACCAGCACTCACCTCCTCATGCACATGGCATTGCATTCATAAGCTGCATGTATGTCTTGTGTCCATGTTTACAGTCTGCCATGCTGAGTATTGGCATATACATGTGGCATATATACATTGTTTCCACAGCATCAGCAGGTTGAGCGCTGACATTGGTGTTGTAGGTACAGCGCATTTGCTCTGGCAATGGTTCTTTCCTTTGCATCGGTCCTGCCGATTGTCACAATCTGCAGACTGGCACAGTGTGCAAGAAATGTCAGCCCTAGCCCAGGCATATAGCTCTAAAAAAGGAGGATGGTGTCATCATATTTGCACCAGACATGACAGATGCTAGGTGACTGGACAGGCACATGTCTCACTGCTGGCTGTGTTCTTGCAGCCCTTTTGTATTTTTGTACTATATCATGTATATGTTGCAGTCTCTTTTTGCAGAGTTGACCTAAGTTTTGCATCAAGCTCCTCTTGTGCCTTGATTGTGTACAACAAGTGCCATAGGTGCTGCTGTGTAGCTATGTTTATGGGGCCAGAAAGGCTGTGAAACTTTGTTCAAGCAGCACAGGCAGTCTGAGCAAGCAAAATGCTGCTTGCCTGCTTGCCTGTGCTTTGTGTAATTGCCACGTACCATAACATCGCTATCCTATGCCTCAAAGCTGGATCTGTAGCAAAGTCCTGGCTTATCAAAGAGAATTAATGTGGAGTCTTGAAGGACTTTGACCCGGCTAATTTCTTTGTCCTTCAAGACTTCACAGTCGCCGGATATGCGCCAGGCGCAATGAACTTTGTACGTGAATGTAGATAGATCACATTCGGAGGTCAAAGATTTACTCCCCCATGGAGTGTCATGATGGCTTCAGAGCACTGCTTGCATGGAAGTGCATCCCTTTAGATGGTAGCAAGATTCACCGCATTGTGTTGCTCAAACAGCAGCTGGTCAATACTGTTGTCTGCTCATTTGACATTCAAAGCACACCATACTAACTAATTTGCAGTGTGTTTTTGGTTGAGGGCAGTCATGACAACTCGAAACCAGCATTGGACGTGACAGCGTACAGCAGCTTCTCCTTCAAAGTGGTGGCTCGTCTGTAGTTGGGCAGCTTGAGCATGTTGTAACAGGTGCTGGCAGAAGGTAGACGGTCCACATCCTTGCCACCCACCAGGGCTAGCAGAGACGCTTCACAAGGCACCTGCAATTGCCAAAAGCCAGGGCTGGGAACATTTGATAATGATAATGATGATGACGATGATAATGATAATGATGATAATGAAAATGATGTTTCCGCTTTCCGGCTCATGATGAGCTAGGTACGTGCAGGGCAAGTCTTGCCTCTCCAGAACAGAGCAGTCTGTGAGCATCCCTGTAAGGTCTGTTGATACTAGGGGCGTTTCTTGATGATTGGATCAGCAGCCGAGTCCCTGCTACATGTTTGGAGCTCCACACATGTAGCAAGGTTCCTGGGAATATGTTTTTGCAGAATACAAACCTGTAGCGTTCATGAGTGAACATGAGCAAGCTCACCGAGTACAAATTTGGCATATTCAGTCTCACATCAAGCCCACACTTAGGAGACTCAGTAATATGACTATGGCGATCAACATAAGCTCAGCAACTCAAGCAAGCTGAACAAGTGTCTGGAATGCTCTTTGGACAGCATTGCACAAATACCCGCTCAGACAGACAGCTGGCTCCTCCAAAAGCATTGCCAGTGCACACATAGCTCTTAGGGCATATGAGAAGGTTTTCCATAGAGGCTGATCAGGCTTCAAGCACATTTTCACAGTCAGTGCACTTGCCCAGTTTCTTCACATGACAGGACATCACGCCTGCCTCCTGCACATGTTGCACAGCACAGCGCAGCTTTGCATGCAGCAATTCAGAAGTGATTGCTACAGTCTTGTGCTTGGACCAATAATTCAGGCTTGAGTGATCGCTTATTGGTACTGATTGATGAGAAGTCACATACCTTATGTAATGTGAGAGGAGGGTTCAGGTATTGAAAACCTCCCAATGGGGCACGGCTGCAGGACGTCACAAATCTCATGAACGCCTGTTGTTCCTTGTCTGAAAGGCTTGCCAACACCTGGAGCATTCAATGTGATGTGTTACATTCTATCTACTTTGTTTCTACAGTCAATGATGATGGCAGGTGCTGCTGCACAGGTTGGACAAACATTTATTGGTATGTGCATGTGTACATTGCATAGTATCTTATTATCATTGTTGCATTATATATATATTGAGTATGTATTTATGACCTTGCAAAGAACTAGGTTACTCCAATATAACTTTGCTGAGAGCATCAGTATGGTAGGCACTGCTGACATGATTGCACATGTTTCACTGCAACAATGCAACCTTTCTTGCATAAAAGGAACAGTGATATGTACAGGCATAAACAAACAAGTAGTTGAAGTGAATAAGTAAAGACATCAACAAGAAAATAGTACAATGAGGGTACAGCAACAGACTTCAGCAAGTGAGCTGACAACCCTTGTTTGCCCAGTTTTCTGCAGTGACTCATGTCAGCATTGGCTCTGCATATCAACACGGCATTAGGAACAAGATTTTAAACAGGAATGTTTACGCAAGCTGGCAAACCCCAAATCAAATGGCAAATCCTGTGTCAAATGGTGAATTCTATATCAAATGGCAGACACTGTATCCAATGGCAAACCCTGTATCAAACTGCAGACTGTAGCAAGAAACCCTGTCTCTGACATTCACATGATCTTTGCTGCATCAGCTGTTACAAACACATGAACTCCCAGAACTAGCTGCTCATCAACCACATGCTATGACGCTTTGCTGAGTGGGATTGCCGTTTTGTTACTTCACGTTCAGTCACATGCAATATAGGCAGGTCATGACAGAATGCTTTGGCAACCCCGTGCTACTCATCAGAACCTGATCTCATAACAAAGAAGCGTTACCGTTCCGCAGATACTAATGCTAGTGAAGACTACTTTTGGCAAACTGCAATTGTATCAGCAACCAGGCTTTACAGCAGAGCAACATGCCAAATCCTTTCCCACAGCGTACGAGCCCAAAGTAGTCAAATCCATACCTTCCAAAAGATCTTGACAGTGGGATGGCTCTCACTGTACCCACCACTGTACTGTGCATGGGCCGCCATATCTGTCACATCCAAGGCAGCATTCTCCCCGCCGCCCAGCAACTGATTCACCTCCTGTGTGTTGAACAGCTTCAGCCATTCAGACGGTATCACCTGCATACAAGGCCAGCAAGCTGACGTATGGTCAATCGTTACAGAAGGTAACAAAATTGCATTGGCTTCAGCAGTAATGGTGAAAGCTCATGCCAGATGCGCTGAACCCAGGTGAAATCACAGCAGGCAGTACCAACTCGTGGAGTCGGCTCTGATGTACTGGCTGCAACACAGTTGCAAGACTTGTGCTGCTGACGGCAAAGACAAGCAAGAGCATATCCAGAAGATCACAGCACAGCTCAGGGCAGCACAGCAAAGCACAGCGCAGCACAGCACACAGCAGCCCAGCCCAGCATAGCTCAGCCACCACAGGAGATCAAAGCATGGCACAGCACAGCACAGCACAGCACAGCACAGCACAGCACAGCACAGCACAGCACAGCACAGCACAGCA
>JAABUP010000660.1_pt1 | contig 74109 bp, 112 predicted proteins | sample 5559201 | NCBI WGS metagenome assembly JAABUP01 (sample SAMN10711887, study PRJNA513373) | rock metagenome | isolation source: Antarctica rocks | place: Antarctica | reverse complement strand
TACAATGAAGTGCAAAGCTCTGCCAACCACTACTGGCTTGGTTGCCAGGCGCAGCACGTCCCCATTGTGCAGTGTTTGCTGGCCATCTTCTACACTATCAAATGCTGTCACCTGGGCTCCAAATTGTCATAGCCTGGTCTGAAACGGCTCTAAAGCCATTGCAACTTTACACAGGCTGCGCACAAGGCTGTGCAGGTTCGTCGCAACGGCAGAGCGTTGGCTAGCAGCCCACACACTGAAGCTATTTCGCAGCTTGACTAAGCCAACTTTGAGACAAGCAGACACAAGTGTAAGCTGGAGTAAGAGCAGACCTGCAAGACTACCTAATGTGGCAGGCAAGGCACTTGCCGAGAGTCAACGCTTCGTTGAAGTAGAAAGAAGCTTTTAGTATCCGCTCACGCGAACTGTTAACCGGTGTAGGCGCGAAGACGGTGTTGATCGCATCGCACACGCAGCGACGCTGTTACTTGCCGGCATTTGGCGGAAAACATACATCGAAATATCTGCAAAATTGCTTGTGTGAGTCATTGTTCGGCGGTGTAGTCCGCGATGGTCCGATCCACATGCAAGGTCGTCGTTAGGTTGAAACCAAAAGACGACCCTTTAGATACTGCGGTGCAGTGCATTGACAACACGGCGGTGTGTATACTCTCTGTGATACGCAGAGCAGCGATCACATCAGCGATCGCGTTCACTTCGCCCAAGCGACCACTCTGTGTCTTGCAGGAGCCCACACTGCTTGTTAGAAAAGGCACAGACGATGATGGTCTGTATCAGGTGCGTAAACCCCAGCTGCAAGTTGTGAACGTGCTCATCTGTTTACAATGTTCATTCGGACTTGTTGCACGACAAGTTTGCAGAGATCGCTTTCTGCCTTACTATCAAACATATGCTGGCCTGATTTCAATACACACTCACATTGTGATCGTCCTTTTGTGGTCTGTGTTGCAGTTTAACTTCACCAGGGTTTTGAACGCTACCTCTCAAGGCTATACACATGAGGTATGCGCCATGTCAAGCTGCTGACACTTACTGGCTGTTGGCCGTCTTCAGCTGCCTTGCTGGGGGCCGCAGGTTTGTGCCAGAGAGATAGTGACTTCTGTTTTGGATGGCTACAACGGGACTATCATGGCCTACGGACAGACTGGCTCTGGAAAGACATACACCATGACAGGTGCTGTTCTGTAAAAGTGCCTGACAGCACATCAAGATGTCAGAGTTGATGTACTGATGTCTTGCAGGACCTGAAAACGTGGAGCTGGATGACCCAGAGATGCAGGGTGTCATGCCGAGAGCAATCAACCAGGTCTGGCACTATCTGAAGTGTGACATACCATTAACTCAAAGCACATTGCAGCATTGCCAGCTACATCTGCACCTCCCTTGCCCTATAGGTCTTCCGAGAGCTGAAGCGAAGGCGTGTCCCTGATTTCAAAGTTGGCGTCACCTATGTGGAGATTTACAATGAAAGCTTCAGAGATCTGTTGGTGCCTGAGACCAAGTCTTCCGATATTGGTGTCAGTGAAAGAAAGTAAGTCTTGCTGACTGACACGATGTTCAAAGCACCACACAGCTTAGGGACACCAGATCCATCAAGCCTCTGTTGCTCATGCTGGCTGGCCTTGCCTCACATCATGTTATGCTCCTTGTAGGAATGTTGTGACGCTCAAGAATGTCAGCACTCCAAAGTGCAGTACAGCAGCTGAAGCCATGGAGATCCTCAGACAGGTACTTGCAGCGGTCTTGGAGCTGTCTGGCATCTCTTTCAAATGGCACAAGCAGCACCTAGCACTGTTGATGTGTGATGGCTGCTGTACAGCCTCAGTGACCCCTTTATGTATGTGTTGTGAGACAGGCTGTGCATGATAGTGAGTGCTTGATTACAGGGCCAGCATAACAGGCATGTAGCAGGCCATGGTCTCAATGTGCGCTCATCAAGGTCTCACACCGTTTTCACCCTCTGGATTGAGACCATTGACGCAGGTATGCATGTGTTCACGCCCCTTGCTCCGGCTGGTTGGGTCATGCGCATGCAAGTCTACTATGTGTGGCTTCAGATGTGCTGACACCTGGCTTTACATGCTATCACACATCATGAGGTTGAGTTGCTGTGGCTTCTGCCACATGCAAGATGGCCCAACATAAGAAGTGTGGTTTTGTGCTGTTTTGTGTGTCAGTAGCGTGTGACACAAGGCGGCGTGCTATTGCAGATGGTGCATCATATGCTGGAAAGCTGAATCTAGTAGACTTGGCTGGCAGTGAGAGGTATACCAAAACCGGTGCTGAGGGCACTGTTGCCAAGGAAGCTATGCACATCAACAAGTCCCTCACCTTTCTGGAGCAGGTGTGTTTGACAACCTGCAAATTGCACCGTGAAGTTGTGAGCTATGCTGCTTTGCACTTGTGGTGGTGTGCAGCTGCTCGCCTGCACCTTTGCTAGACATGGTGTCGCAGAGTTGCAGAGTGTACATGTTTGGTGTACAGGTTGCCTGGCTTACAGCACACCAGGGCTGCAGCTTCGTGCAGGTGCTGATAGGCCTATGTACATATTCCTGGTTGCAGGTCATTATAGCTCTGTCCAAAAGAAACGCCAAGCATGTGCCATATCGCTCATCCAAGCTGACACACTTCCTGAAGGATTCAATTGGGGGCAACTGCCAAACCTTGCTGGTGGCCTGTATCTGGTCTGAGGTGACTGTCAACGCTTCATGAATTCAGTAATCTGTGTCTGGCATGTGACTAGCTTGCTATGTGTCTGCTCCAGAGATAGCAGTGTAGTGGAAGAGTCCCTTGCTGTCCTGGAGGTTGACTGCCGTGGTCCACATTACACCATGCCGCTCTGAGCGCACTTGCATAGAAAGAGCGGTGTGTCACTGCCCACTTGGCATAATGGTACAATGTTCTGCCTTTTCTGCATATCCAACCAGCAAGGCAAGGCATCACAAGCTGCACATTTGCATTGCATTTTTGGTCATATGGAGTGTGTTTTCTTGAAATCGGGGTTCCTTGTAGGAGGAGCAAGCAGCTGCACTGCTCATGTCCCCGTCTGAGCCTTCAGGTTCCAGTTCACAGGCTCTACCAGACACAGAGAAGGAACATCTGCTTGCACGCATTCAAGAGCTAGAGGCAGCAGAACACTCTGAACAACCAGACTGGCTGACTCAGACAGGCTTGAACAAAGACGATGAGCTCAGGAGGTCAGACTCAAGAGCTCATCCTGTAGTGTTTCCTTGGCAATCAGTCACACATGCAAGCTGTTTTGAAACATGTGGTGATCTTTGCTTGCAATTTGTGTGCTGCTGACCTGCTGAGACGCGCTGACTCTTGTTAGCCTGCAGAGGTGACAACGATGCTTGCTGCAGCCTTACTGCATCTGCAGCTTGCCTCTACAGGCAAGCTAAAAGAGGCGCAGGCTCTTGCTCACTGACAGCAATCACTGAAAGCAAATTGACCAATTGTTTGCATGTGGGCAGGCTGGTGGAGCGGGTGCAAGAGCTGGAGGCCAGTGAGGCTCGCATGAGGGAGCTGGAAGCAGATGCCCTCATGCGTACCATGGAAGGCGAAGCCTCTTTCAGCAGCAACAGCAGCAGAGGGGGCTATGAGCCGCCGCCTTTTGACCGTGACTGGGTAAGCAATGTTGGGTTCAAGCATTGAGATAGCTTGTGCCCTGCCTTGGCAGGGCATATACCTTGCATTTCTGAAATGTCGCTTCAAGCGTGTGATGCATATCGGCGTCTTTGCATGCTGATGCAGTGTCAGCTGTCCTCACACAAGGGTTTGATACCTGCATTGTCATGTGAGTCAATATGGTCAAGCTCAGTCTGGCATGGTGGTCTTTAGGACAGGAGGCCGACGCCACAACCCAAGCAGGGCTTGTTCAAGCGCATATTTGGGCGCGGCGGCGAGCATGAGTCCTTTTCCAGCTTTGCCCAATATGCACCGCCTGAGCGAGTTCCAGAGGATGCTGGTCAGAACATAGTTATCTTGAATTCCCTAACGCATGGTCAACTCATGGAGCTGCTGAAGGTGACGCACCCATTGTCAACATGCAAATATGTGATGTTTATTGCATGACAGTCAAAAACATGGTCTGAGGTGTCAACAGTTGCTTGATGCCGTCTGCCACCCACTGAAGGCACACCCAGGCAGATGTAGGACCAGTCTTAGTCCACACAACAGCATTGATGTATGCTGTTCCCGACATATATGTTGCATAGCATGTAGTTCTTGTCATGATCTAGCGCTTTGCAGCAGAATGGTACTGGCAGCACTCTGTTCGCATCATTCAATGCCTGTGCAGCATTGCTAGACACAAGCAACAACGATGGATGCTCACATGCAGCATGCTATTTCACACAATGAACGTGGTCAGTGAGGTCACTGCATGCTGTTATCAGCTTGGTATGCATCAGAATCAGCAGAATTTCCGCTGCAAGCAAACATGTGCGCAACTGGCAAGCTCGCAGTGTTGGCCTGCGCAGGCCCATCAGCAGCCAGAGGCAGGCCCAAAAGGCCCGTGGAGTAGCAATACGTCACCCCCTGCAACAACAGGGCGTGTGCCTGGCCTGCCCCGAGCCCCCCTAACCCAGACTAATCTCAACACTCCTCCACCTTTTGCCTCTTCTTCCACCAGCCCAGCCCCCTCTTCTGCCAGCACCACCACAGGTAATCATCTTTGACATTTTTCTGTGAAGTCATGCAGAGCCTTGATCAAACACACCAAGGTACACATGAGCGCTGCCATGCGCCACCTTAAGAGACTGTTGGCTTTTTATGAGATCTGGACTGCAACCACATAAACTAGAGTCATTGACTGTTGTCTCCCCTAAGCCTGACTTTGATGTCAGAAGCATTTCCTCTCATTGCCGCCTTTATGCAATCATTTCCTGACTCACAAACATGCTATGAATTTAGAGCGCTTTGCTTTTTCAAGTCATTTGCTGGATCGTCATAGTTCTGCCCAGTCCAAGATGTCAGCTGCCATGATGCTGTGACTGACTAGGATGTAGGCCCAAGTTGATTCAAATAGTGCACATGATGAGGCTTAGCTGTTGGCAAACATGTGTTCAGGTCAATGTAGTGCAAGTTGATCCTGTGTGTTGACACTAGTTGCTTGTGATAAGCATGCGTGTCAAAATTGTTCCTCTAGTTGCCAGTCACGTATGAAAGCGCAGCATGGCAAGTTTGCTTGGGTTTTCAGAACAAATTGCATAGCATGTTTCTCTGGACATGGGAACTGTGTTCTTCTGGATTGTACTGCTGACAAATCAACACACTTAACTCCGATTCCACAACTGACTCACTATCAAACAATTACTTGAACTCCACAGTGTGGGTTGCTGCTCACTTATTGCTTTAAACACCAGGGCATCCCTTACCCACTTGGCATTTACTGGTTCACTCACTGCCACACCATCATAACCGTGAACAGCAGCGTTCATGGTTCTGTTCATTGTGACATTGTTCACTATGACATTCTTGTGTACAAGCAACCTGCAGAAGCACTCATTGTAAGCTGGCCACAATTGGAAAACACCTTGTGTTTTGCTTTTGTCTTGTGGAGTCAAAGGCAAGATGTCCATCATTAACTCAGCGCAACAGTGCACACGGCACCATGTGCTTTGTTCTGTGGTTTAATACTAAGCTGAAGAATGTCATTATCTTACACAACCTGTTGCCTCTGCTTAGTGAGCATTGTTTGCAGGCTACTCGTATACCTCAAGTCAAAATTCGGCACAAGAGTTGCAGCTGAAGGCAGCAGGGCAAGCCCCTTGGGGCAGATGACAGGACTCTTGGCACTCATGCCATGGCCTATGATTGGGGCCAACGGTGTGGTTTTATGTGAAAGCAATCAGCAGGTGTCTTGCTGCTGTTGGCCTTAAATATGCTTGTATAATGGCAGTGAGTTAACTAGCATTGAATCAACTGCTGGATGTGACGGAAGACCTTGCCGTCGTTGCCCAGTGTGGGGTGGTCTTGTGTTTTAAAAAAAACTTGCAACAGCGTCTTTGAGCTGGACATTCATTCAATAAACGCATGTGCCATGAGTGGGCATAACAAGAAAAGAAGCCTGGAATGGAAGTCTTGCTTGAGCTAGCCTGCCAGAGTTGCTTTGATGGCTGCTCTTTTTGCTTGCATCATTAGTGCATCCCGGCATCCGATTACGTGGTTTCTTAACATTGGGTGTAAAACCTCTGCTGCCAGAGAGTGGTAGAACTTTATGCGACCCCAAGTAGACTGATGCGGAGGGGCGAAATGGGCCAGTGTGTGGAATGATGATGGAGTGTGAGGGGTGCCGGTCAACATGTGAGTGTGTACAATTCACGTGCCCAGATATCCTGTGGTCAAATCTTCATGCAAAAGGAGGAAAATGTGCTGCAATGGTCGTACACTGGTATGGAAAGCGCCTCGGTGCGGTATTTCATGTTGGCAAAACACCTTCTGGTACCACAAAACGGTCAAGAGACCGGTCAAGAGACCGGGTACCCAAATATAGGCATGGATGGCTGTTATGTCCAAATTTACTGTACACTCAATTGCAACGCAGCAGCAGATTGCAGAGGTCAGAAGGCAGCAGTCACAAGCAAAGGAAAAAATCACAACCCCGTCGGCCTTCAAAATGGGAACACGCTAGCGTCCAGAATCAATGGGGCCAACGTTTAGTGACGACGAGTGCGTGCGCACCAAATACATGGGAATTTCGTGATCCTTCGGTACCTTCATCAGGTACATGTCCTGTGCTTTCATGCTTAGCATTTGCCCTTAAAAGCACGGATTGCGGGGATTGCTTGCCATGGACTGATCGCTTAGGAACGCGTGTTCTAGGCCGTTGTTCGGGCTCAACCCAGGTTCGTTCGGTACCTTCATCATCTGACGGAGGGTGGACAATTCCCCTGTAACCCAAAAAAAATGTATGCTCTGTAAGCCCCACACATCATGCTGCCATGCAACAGGCGCCACCAAAGGACCCTGTGCTGCCTGTCCTGGTAGGAAGGGCTGGCAAACTCACAAATGAGCCGCCATTGCGCCTGCTAAGCGAGGCTGCCACATGCCTCTAGCACATCAACGATGTCGTCTGCAGCTGCCCTCTTTAAAGGCAGCTGAGGTGCTGGCTGCTGCTGCCTCTGTTGTCGATGCTGTTCCTAACGTTATTGCTGCCGGTCTGACCAGTGCATCCTAGGAGTCTGCGAGGGGGTGCTGGCAAAGAGGCAGACATTTCTGAGCTGAGGCGAGCTGTGCCTCTATAGTTGGGTTGCATGGAAGCCACCCACCTGATCTCCATGGCCTTCAAATTCTCAGCCACTGCTTGCCCCGATGTTGGCATCGGCAAAAGGCGCGGGCGGCAGGTCAAACCGCTTGGGGCCAATGGGTCAAACTGCTTGGTGGCAAAAGACCTGATGAGCCGTAAGCGTAGGCCCGCTTGTCTGACCACCAAATGGTGGGCTGGCTGACTGCCCCAACCCCACACCCCAAGTGACAGATGATGCGGGCCCTATAGCTGACCTTGCAATATGGGGAGTGCCTTGCTGAGCTGACTGCTGCGTTATGCCCCTTCAAGGCCTAGAGGGGTGCCAAGAGATGACTTGGCATCATGGCTGCTCGTCTTGGCGCCAAAACATTTTGCTTGCCACTTGCGGGGATTGCTTGCCATGGACTGATCGCTTAGGAACGCGTTTTCCAGGCCGTTGTTCGGGCACAAGCCAGGTTCGTTCGGTACCTCCATCATCTGACGGAGGGTGGACAGTTCCCCTGTAACAAAAAAAAAGAAAAAATAAAAGAAAAATAAGAGATGACTTGGACAGGGCTGGGACTAGAGACAGGCTTTGGTGGGGTATGCTGAAGTTGAAGATGGGGGCTAACGGTGTGGAGCTGGCCTGTCTGAGCATCTTGAATGAGTTGTCTGCCGGAGGCCGAGAGAACTTGAAAGCAAGTGGATGCTGGGGCTGAGCTGACAATGGCGCGCCATGCTGGAGGAAGTGCCAGCAAAGCTGAACTCATTTCGCGTGCCAGCAGCTGGGGTTGCTGAAGCTGGAATGAAAGCCACCTTGGTGAGCCACCTTAGTGATGCCCGCTGAAAGCATAAGGGGCTTTTGCTGAGGAGTCAGAAATGCAGCAGATGCGCAAGCACTGTTGGTGGTAGCTGAGCTGGCAGCAGGCTGAGAAATCTGCCTGTTGAAGAAGAGCGGTTCGTTTAAGCAATTGCAACTGGTCTGTATTGAGCGTGCTAAACGGGATGCTGGCCCAATAGCCCAAGGGCTGAAATTGAGAGGCTCGGCTCAGGTGGTGCAACTGGAACACCTTCCAAGCCAGCCTCTCAGGCTCTAGCAATCGGGAGATCACCTTTGCCTGCAGGGCTTGGATCTGCGTCGGCACATGCACAAACCCCAGACCCCCCTTGGACAAGGGCAGGGAGCTGGTGAGCTCCCCAGGGAACAGTGCAGCCCCAGGGGCAGATGAGGGCACTGCGATGGGAGCAGTCTTGTGCCAAAGCCACAGCATCACTGTTGTGGCTGGCCTGCTGAGCTGATGCCACAAACTTGCGCAGCTTTTGGCTGAGTTGTTTGAGCAACTGCTCTGAGGGCCGTTGGAAACTGGCATGATACCACAGCGAGGCAGCTAGGACCTGCTTGGCCATATGCACCCTGCCTAGAAACGACAAGCCCTGAGCCTAGTGCCTAACCTTGGCGCTGATGGCCTGGTAAATGCTTGTGAACTGTTGATGAGAGGCTGCCTGCATGTCGTAGCTCAAGAAAACCCCAAGATGTTTTATAGTCGGTTGGCTTGTTTTTTTTTTTTCTTTTTTTTCTTTTGGATTACAGGGGAATTGTCCACCCTCCGTCAGATGATGGAGTCTGTTGGCTTGTGATGACGAAGATGCTGGGGAGGGCAGCTACTGAGGCTGGGGCAAGGGGCTGTGCTTGTACCAGAAAACCCCGAGACTTGCTGACATTGAGCTGGCTGCAGGTGGCCACGCAAAGCAGGGCTATGCTGCTGTCAAGGGTAGCTCGAGCATCTGAGGGCTGAAGCACATGCAAGGTGGTGTCATCAGCATGTTGGTGGCTGACAGGCGCTGGCTGACCATCTGTCATGGTGATTGGCTCGATGACACCTTGCTGGGCTTGGTGCCTGAGGTGACTGGCCAAAGGTTGGGCTGCCAAAACATATAACAGGGGTGACAGTGGGCTACATTGTTGTACCACGAGTCGCTCAGGAAAGCTGGATCACTGCCGGCCATTGAAAGCAGCTGTAGCTGAGGTGCTCTGGAGCATGATGCTGACCCATTTGCACACGCGCTTGCCAAACCTTATGCTGGACATGCAATCTAGCAACCAGGGGCGGCTAAGGCGGTTTTCTTTTTTTTTCTTTTTTTTTTGGGTTACAGGGGAATTGTCCACCCTCCGTCAGGTGATGAAGGTACCGAACGAACCTGGTTTGAGCCCGAACAACGGCCTAGAAAACGCGTTCCGAAGCAATCAGTCCATGGCAAGCAGTCCCCGCGAGGGGCAAGCAAAACGTACTGGCGCCAAGACGACCAGCCCTGATGGCAAGGCTGGTCATGTCATGACACTTGCGTGTCACCGTGTAAGGCAAGAAGAACGGCAAGTGCGACCCTGTAAGTGCCCATGCAGGAAATATGCACCTGGGCAACTGGCACAGCGCTTTGGCCGGCTAAATTGCCGAGCAAAGCAATGTCAAGTAAGCACGTCGTCCTAGAGCACGGTGGCCGGCTATATTGCCCAGCCAAGTAATGTCATGTATGCACGTCGTCCTAGAGCACGGTGGCCTGTGAAAACATGTGAGAAGAGACAAACAAGCAAGCCAAGCTGGATGCACTTCGTAAAAGTGGGCGTATCACTATGCCTAGCCCAACTCGACCTCCAAGAAGCATCCACCGAAGCATGCAGCACATCACCGGGATCAGGATCAATGCGCAAGCTACCCAGGTCCATTCAGTTTCAGGGTCTCTCAGTCAGCATATCAGTCTCACGCAGCTTGCATAAACAAGCACGAGCAGCGCAAGGCCACAGCAGCTGATACCCCTGGCAAGCAGCCAAGTAGAAAGGCAAAGAAGGTGAAGCGGCAGGCAGGCAAGCAAAAGTCTGGACAGCAGCAAGCATCACCTCCTCAGCAGCATGCATCACCTCCCCAGCAGCAAGCATCACCTCCTGCATGCTCACAGCCTATTGTGGAGCGGCAAGAAGTTGTGCCTGATGATGAGCCGTTGCTAGAGGCCACCTTGCCTCTTCCTGGGGGCTGCAGCAGCTTGCCCACAGTCGAGGGGTGTTCAGCTACGTTGGCTCGGCTTCACCTTGCACCAAGCTCAGCTGTTGAGGGTTTTGAGGGCTCCCCTGCCTGTGGCTTCCTTGCCTTGTGCTGGCGTCCCTGATGCTGCTTCTCCATTGGCTGGCAAAAGAAGGGGACCTGAGTCTATGTCAGATGCTGAGTCCTCGGGGACGGCAGAGGCTCCAGCTACTGATAGTTTGGCTCTGGTACCCTTGACACCAGATGATTCCCATGCACCTAACTTGCGGCGGAGCTCACGCGAGCAAAAGAAGCCTAGACCATATTATGCAGCATCACAGGCAGTGCCTCCAGACACGCCTACTAGCAAGGGCCTGCAGCGTGGCTTTTTCAAGTGATTGCTCAGTGCCTTACACCCTTTTCAATGACTGGCCGATGGTGGTTTGGCCACTTGAGGTTCTGCTTTTGGCACATGTCATTGGTTCACATGACTGGCTTTGATCTGTTTGGCATGTATGTATTGAACATTTTGAGCCAGACCATTGCTCTTTTAGGTGTACATTTTGATTTGACTTTTGGGTCTTGTCATTCTGAGTGCTTTGTATTAGCAATATCTAGTTTCCTTGGCTCGTTGGTATGGCACTTGGCTGGGATGTGCTTTGTGCAAGTTGGCAGGCTTACATGATGTTGTTGCTGCTTACGTGGCCTTCATTGTGATGGCTCTGATACAAACGATGCTTTATGGATGGTGATCATCCTTCTCTATCAAGATGTGTTGTTAGCTTTAGCTCAATGGTATGCAGTGGACATCACATTTCTTTGAGGTTGTTAATGTTGCTTCGTGTAATGAATATCTCTCCCTCCCAAAAAAAAAAAAAACAACAACAAAACAAAAAAAGGATCAATGCGGGCTTGTCCTCACCGTCTCTTCTGGCGGTCATATGCCTCCGTCAGATGAAGATACCGAACGAACCTGGTTTGAGCCCGAACAACGGCTTAATAAAGGCCTCGTCTTGCCCGGCTTTTTCAGCGCTGTTTGTTGTCCTCGACGACGAGGGATTTTTCCCCACACTTCTGGAATACGTTGGGCTCAGCGGCGCGACAGAAGACGCAGTTTGAGAGTGCTCGTTTCGAGGATCTGTGAAATCATGCTTTTTCCGAGGCAGCAGCAGCAGCTCCGCTTCTCGCAAAAACACCTTTCTTACCATTGAAAATGTCGTCTGGAGATGGCTTCTACCATTCGAAGAAAGTTTAGAGCTCCAAATACCGCTCTGGCAGTTGTGCGCAACACTAAAAGAAGCTTGGCTGCTTTTGAAGAGACACTCCACCACGTTCGTCCGACCTAGAGTTGTTGATGAACCCCTTCTATTGCTGGAGACACTCTTGGCTTGCTTGGCTTGGCTGGGATTGGGAGTTGATAGTGCTACGTGCTTTTGCTGTTTGTAGCTTGCGCAAAGATCTCTTTGTGCAGTTCACTGCTGTCGTGCTGGTGTCGGACATTTCTCTGTGTCAGGCTACTGCATTGCAGCTTGCTGGTTTTACGCTTGATGGCATGATTCATCTTTGCTCTCTAAATGAGCACTTGCTTGCAGTTTTATTGTTTGACCTAGTTGCTTTTTGCTTGTTAGAGCAGACGTGGGGCTTGGGAACATGCTTGCTTTGTGGCTTGGCACGGGCTTTGCCTTGACAATGCTTGCTTTTTCTTTCACTCTGGCTTTGTTTGGCTGATCCAGCTTTGTGTCATGCATCGTTGGTGGACAGGAACAAGCATGTCTTTCTAGCTGAGTCACTAGCTTTGGATGGGCGGTTGCTTGTTTTGCTTTCATTGCCACGACGCTGACAATTTATGCCTGAACAAATTCAAGATGTGTTGTTAGCTGTGGCCTCTATGACTTGTAGTGGACTTCACATACTCTTGAGGTTGCTATCGTTGCACTTGTGTGATGAATATCCATCCCTCCCAAAGGGGAACAAACAAAAACTATGAGACGGCGATATGCACTTCTGGGCATACGAGATCCAGCTCTGCAGTGCAAGCTATTTGATACTCCGGTGTTGCCAATCCTGAGCTATGGTTGCGAAGTCTGGGGAGTGTGCACAAAATGCGGTGCAGCAGTAGATACTTTACATCAGGGCATTCTAAGACGTCTCATAGGTGTCAGGAAGTCTACAGCAAACCACAGGGTCGTAGCTGGATTGAGTCGCTCCCCATTGCAACTTCCTTTTTGACAGCAGATTCTGCGTTTTCATCACATGACAATTGCATTAGACAATGCGCGTCCTGTTAAGCTCGCAATGCTTGATGACCTTGCTTTGGATCAGACAGCAGTCAAAGACAGTTATTATCTAGGCGGTCTTCTGCGTGCTCATTCAGGACAGTAGCACCTTTTCACGATTGTGACATTGCGCCTGTCGTAGTATGGGCCAAGCATCAGCATGAATTTGAGTTTGTTGCAGATGTTCAAAGAAGCAGTTTGTTGATCATATAGGACAATGCAGCCTAAGTACAAGCCTGCAGAGTAATTGTCTGTTGTCAACTGTGCGTCAAAGAGAAGACTAATCAGTGGATTTAGGACTGCATGCCATTGTCTGCGGATAGTCGCAGGCCGCCGGGCAGACGATGCTTACTTAGACAGGAAAGTTAGGCTGTGTCAAATGTGCAAGTGATTGGACAGTGTTGAGGACGAGCAGCACCTTGTCCTTCAGCCTGAACGCATTTCTGGTCTCAGACGACAAAACTTATCATGCCTCCATTGAGTGGAGCTGAACATTGTTTGACCTTTGCTCAGTGAAAATGCACAAGCTACTCTTTGAACTGGTAAACAGCTGACAAGTGCCTGGCTTGTTTTGCTTGACATGCTGACTTTCTGCAGGCTTTAAGGTTGCCTCTTTCCAAGTTCTGACGTTAGTTTGCAGCTTCGGCTGCGATTGGCCTTCCATTTCACCTTTGTGGTTTTTACGTTGCATGTATGTGATAAGAACCAAAACAAAAAGCAAAAAACTTTATGTTCCATTGCCCAGCGTACAGCCATATCAGGTCGCAGGATTTGGACCTCCTGTAGCACTGCTGTACTATTGTAGACTTTATGACTTTGTGTGAACCAAAGACACGTCACGTGGTGGGGAGTGCTTTGCACTTACGAGGCAAATATAAAATCACTGAATTGAACTGAACTGAACTGAACTGGATCCCCCCAGGATTTCAAACATATTGAAAGATTGGGCGCCAGCTGGTGATGCTGGCAAATTTGCCGTGCGCCAGCGTTTGCCGCCGATCGCATCATTCAAGCAGCAACAGACGTGATGGATGTTTGAGGAGGCTGCTCGACAGGGTCCTAGTCTTCAACGCTAGCGACACACCCACAGCAGTGGCACATCTCAACAACATCACAATTGCCGCGCTGGCCGGTATTCATGGCGAAACGCTCAAAACAGGATCGTTCGGTACCTTCGTTATCTGACGGAGGGTGGACAATTCCCATGTAACCCCCAAAAAAAAAAAAAAAAGGGGTAAACTCAACAACATTAAACACCCTGGCATACAAAAATAAGCGTTGACAAGGATTGGCAGGGAGATTTCATAATAACAGTTCTGATGACAAGTATTATGTGTCATTGCATGAGCGTTCTAACAATATTCCGAGAAGCTCCTGTACTAGTGTACCATCTTGATTTTTGCAGAGCTGTGACGCCAACCAAAAAGCCTGAGTCAAGGAGAGTGAGCACCAAACAACTACAAAAGATTGGGGATGAGACGTCGGCCTCCAGCCCGAACTTTAATTTGGCATTGGCATGCGCATCGCTGCTTCGGGAACTCAGCACATTTTTCGGTCATATCGAACTCAAGGTGCGGAAGGCGCCCGGATCAGTGAAGACGATACCGTCAGTCCCATTGACAGGTAAGTATGCTAACTCAGCACGGCTGTTGCTGCGTATATGTAGACTGGTTTTTTCACCTGTCACAGAGTATGGGTCAACTCCTGGTCCGTCCAGCCCGACCGCACGCGTGGCATGCGACAGGCTCAGCGGTACCTGACCATGTTCCAGGCCATTCGCGGACGCTGTCAGGCAGCTGTGCTTGGTGTGTATTCTACATATTCTTGTTGGTTGTCAACGATCACAGAGCCCATAGCTCTCGGAGTGAGACAACCGGAGAATTATAGCGGACCGCAAATCTCTTCTGCGCCCAACATGCGACTTCGCTGGTGATCTTCGCCAACTCATGACCTCTTAGCGCTCGGCCTGCAGATATCACCTTTCCAGCGGTTGCTACGGTGCGGAATGCCGTCGCCGAGGGCCTGCTGATGTTTGCTAACTCCAGTATTAGCGCTGGCGCTCTTGGTTGGTCGTTAATCATGTCCAAGCTCGTGGGCTCCATGATGATCCGATGCCCGTTACCCTGGCGTTTGTTCTTGAGCCTCCCGAGACTCACTTTGTGCAATACGCAGAGGCACCCACTATTTCTAGGACTGGGACCGGCGTCCAAAGACTCACGGGATATCAAGGGATAGACTTCCACAGTAGCAATCGGTGCTGAAATATCAACAAGACCTGCGTCGACAGCAAATTGGTCCAGCGACTGACTCAGTGAGGCTATAAGAACAGACACTGCTGGAGAGGTGAGACCTTTGCACAATGCATTTTTGGTGTACACCACAGCTGATTATCGATCTTTGTACACTTTCTTGTGTTGTTGTTCTAGGTTTAATACCGAATTTCTTGGAAGGACTGCGACTGGTTGATGTCAGCCATCTCGCTACGACGTCTCTTACTCACATGTACCATGAGCCTTCAGCAGTGCTCAAAAGCAAGAATGGAAGTACCAGTAGCGCCCAAGTGGAGATCAGACCATGTCAGCATAGCATGATGTAGGCAGTGGTAGAAGTCAGACTGTATGATGTGAGCATGGGCACATGACATTGATGACAAGGCACGGCAGTTGCAGCAACAAGAGCATGTCACATCAGGCAGAAATCTGCTTGTCACAGGCCCTGCAATGTGACGTGCATCAGGATTGCCTTGCACATGATTTTACTTAGCCCTTATAGAGCGAGCATCAGGGCAGCCCGTTATAATACTTGGCTTCTCATTATATTGACGTCGAAAGGCGTAGTCTTTTCTTTTCTAAGCATCCAAGCTGAATAGTATGCAAGAGACTAGTAGATCAATTCAAGCATTTTCGATGGTCCTTGCCTTTGTCGCAGGCGTGTCCTCACAGACACGCAACTTGTCCTGCCTCAATGACACAAATGCGCCCATCCACCTGTTTAGCTGACCCAGACCTTGCACTCTGGTGGTCCTACATGACGATGGTTTGCTCGGCACTCAGGCTCTGCTAGAGTGCAAGCCTCTTTCAGTGCTCCCAATGGACTAAGCCATGTAAGTTGATGGACCTTGGTGCTCAAGCTTCCTCCCCATTAGCACATCCTTGCGTATCAAACACCTCAGTTCACCCACCTCTGGCCACCTCAGCCTGGTGCATACAACCAGCTTCATTGCAGTTCTAAGGCTGATCTGGTTTGCTGATTGTCTGACTGTCACTCAGTTGAAATGTGCACACAACCCAACACCCACAATACTGCTGTGAAGTTGTGTGTCACATTGGCAACATGCCTATGCCTCAATGCTGTTGTAGGGAAGAATCTGTTATTTGCTGTCAGCACCTGTTATTTATACCTAAATATACTTGCAGACAGCCTTGTTGACCTCTGTTGGCAGAATTACACCAACAGATGTGCAGCTTGTTGGCAGAATTACACCAACAGATGTGCAGCTTGTCTTGCAGCTTTGCGCCTCACATAGCACTGTCAGTGCGTCATACCAATTGTGGTGTCAAGGCGTGTATGTTTGACTGTTGCATTCAGCATATCTCACAGGCAACGAGGGCAAATTGTTTCCACATACTCTGTTCCCAGCAGTATTTTGAGCAGGGTTGTCAGTGCCGACCTGATGTTGTGCTGCAATAATCATGCACAGCATATCTTCATCTTATACAAGGTGTATACACATCTTCCGACTTACTGGTCTGGACATGTCTTGCATTGCATTAGTGACAATGAGTCAACACGCAAACAAATGATCCTGCAGCAAACATACAGCATTCTGTGTTGTTCATGTATACATGTAACAATCTTGTTAGGACCAATCAATGTCCAACTCTGTCAGGATCTACATGTCTTGACATGCTGTCCCTGGGCTGGTGCTACATGAGGTGGAAGCTATGTCAGGCGGCCAACATGTCTTGGGGCTTTGTGGAACTGCAGATATGGCAAAGTCTTCTGGACACTTGCTACAGCATATTTGGAGGCAGCGCTGCATCTTCAGCGATGCAGATCTGAAATGTAGCAACCACAGTGGAGGCAGTAACAGCAGGAAATATACCAGGCCAATGGCATGCACTCGTCAATGTGTAGCCCAGCCTCTTGTACTGTGTTAGCAACCGCTGGCACTCAGCACATCAGCTTTAGCGGCTTCAGCGTGAGCATTGCCGCTTCTGGCACATTTTTGCACATCAGCACAAGGCAGCGCATGGCTTGTATGCAATTGCAATTGGCTGTTGCTGAGAGCCACTGCCATCCTCAGGGTTGATGTTTGAAGATCAGGCTCAGGTATTATTGCATCTAGGGCTGAAGGTCATGCTTGAGCACAGACTCATCTCTGAGGGCTGTGTGCCAGGGCAGTCACACCGTGTTGCAGCAAGCAAAAGTCAGAATACAGGTTGCAATTGGGATGAGCCATTGCCTTTGTAAATCTGGTCACAGCTCTGCAGCCTATATGACGTCTGGAAATCAAAAGCTGAAGCATGCTGAAAGAGGCAGGACTTTTTTTTTTTTTTTTTTTTTTTTTTTTTTTTTGTGTTACAGAGGAATTGTCCACCCTTCGTCAGATGATGAAGGTACCGAACGAACCTGGTTTGAGCCCGAACAACGGCCTAGAAAACGCGTTCCTAAGCGAGCAGTCCATGCAAGCATTTTGACATCATTTTGTTTTATAACTGTGTACAACTTGGCCGCAGTTCATTTTGCATACTTTGTGCCATGCACATGTTGTGGTAGTCTTGCTGAGTACTTGCCCTTTTTGCCCCCTTTTGGCCACCCGATTGTCCCCCTAGTGCCAGTGTTCTTTCCAAAGCTGTCACATGATGCACTCTTGACTCACTTCAAAAGGTTTTGCAAGGGCAGCTGAATGCAATAATCAGGTCAATGTGTGCTGTGTAGATTTTCGCTTCTGCGTTGGCCATATCTAAGACTGGGTCCGACATCTAGGCATAAGCTCATGTCAACTGTTTTTCTGAGAGGTGATGGCACATGTCGGAATGGCAGCCTTGCAAGTGCCAGTTTTCGTGGGCCGACTCTGCTGCCACGTTGATTGGGTTGCAAGCTTTGAGAGCAGGGCACTGCAGCCCTCTCCAGTCAGAGCGGAGGACCGCCAGCGCATCTGCAAAGCTGAGGCCAGACCCCGTCCCTGCTTAAGAGTCTTGGGGTGTCACGCTCAATTTGAATTCAAAAACAGGCAGCTTCTACTACACGAAGCAAAAATAACAACCTCAAAGAAAAGCGATGTCCACTGCACAACATGAAGCTGAAGCTAACAACACATCTTGACAGAAAAGGATGATCATCATCCATAAAGCATCGTTTGTATCAGAACCGTCACAAAGAAGGCCACGTAAGCAGGAACAACACATTCCATGCCTGCCAACTTGCACAGACGACATCCCAACCAAGTGCAATACCAACGAGCTAAAAAAGAAAGATAATAATTGCCAACACAAAGGCACCCAGAATGACAGGATGTTATAGCAAAAACAGCATACAGTGATAACAAAACGTACGCCTAAGAGAGCAACGTTCAGGCTCAACATGTTCAGTATGCATGCCAAACAGGTCAAAGCCAGTTATGTGAACCAATGACATGTACCAAATTGGCAAAGCCTCACGTGGCTAGTCGTTGAAAAGAGTGTAAAGCAGGCACTGAGCAATCAATCCAAAAACACGTTGCAGGTCCTTCCTAGCAGAGGTCTTGCCTGGAGGCTCAGCCTGTGATGTTGCATAATGTGGTGTAGGCTTCTGAAGTTTGCGTGAGCTCCGCCGCAAGCTAAGTGCATGGAATCATCAGGTGTCAAGGGCACCAGGGCCAAACTGTCAGCAGATGGAGTCTCTGACGTCCCAGAAGACACAGGATCTGACATAGACGCAGAGCCCCTTCCCTTGCCAGCCGACGCACGGGCGCCCAAGATATTGAAGTTCAAAGTCTGCTTGATGTTGTCGTTGCACTTTGTCCAGTCATTGTGAATCATGGCCTTGACAATTTTTCTCAGGCACAGCTCTTCTTGTTCTACTACAACTTTCCCCAGTTGTGTAGAGCTTGTCTCTGCAATGCTCCATGGAACTGTCCCAACTTCTCGGCTTTGTGGGATAGCATCTTGCACGCAACTGACACAGCTATGCCTAACAAGCGCCGTCTTCCTGATGCCTTGAAGAATTGGCACTTCTGGACACAAGACCAGATGGAAGCAGGCTTGCTGTCAGGACTTCAGGTTGAGATCTGCTATGGGCCCCACCACGTTGTAGGCCAATTTGATCCGGCCAGAGTGGGGTCAGCAGTGTTGGCATCAAGAATGATTGGAGGGTGCAAAGAAAGCCCGTGACAGCATTGTCATGTCTCAGGACGGCACCCGGCTCATTGTCGGCAGAGTCAGGGCATTTCACTCTGCACCAGGATGTGACCCAGCCCCAGATGTGAGGCCGACATTGCTGATGGTCAGTGGGTTGCGCAAGCGCCCAGGACCCATGTTGCAGCTCAGAAGAGCATGCAGGTGCTTGGATGCCCAATTTTCGAGAGGCACACACTTGATCATCCCAAATTATGGCCAGTGGAGAAGCTGTATCCATGCAAGCTAGCAGCGTTGCCCCACCACTCCGGCCACAACCACTTGATTATCTTGAGCATATTTCAGTCTTTTATGTGACGGCCCTGATACAAACGAAGCTTTATGGATGGTGATCATCCTTTTCTTTGAGGATGTGTTGTTAGCTTCAGCTTCATGGTATGCAGTTGATATCACGTGTCTTTGAGATTGTTATCTTTGATTGGTGTAATGAATATCTCTCCCTCCCCAAAAACAAAAAATACTGTGTGACTGAGACTGCGCTGACGCTTAAAAGCAGGTTGTGATATCTCTCCCTCACCCCGAAAAAAAAGAAGGAAGCTGTCGCTGACAAGCCATCTGTCAATTTTGGCTGAGGATGTATTGTTGGTAGCTGTATGCGTGAACTCCCTCGTTTGCGGACGCAAGCTCCTGAAGGCATCCTGCAAGCTCTGCTGGAAGGGCAGCAAGCCTGATTGGAAGCCATGCTGGCAAGTGCCTGGCCCCCAACTAGGGCTAAGTCCTCTGCCACGCAGTTCCAGTCACCCCATGGGAGTAAAGGAGTGCCTACTGGCATTTCAGGAAGGAGGTTTGACTGGAACAAAGGTGCGCGCTCCTGCCTCTCGACAGGAGCATAAATTGACGCCATGGTGACATAGCGGCCACTCAAGCTGCCTTGAACGGCATCAAATCTGCCATAACAGGGGACAAGCTTCGATCAACAAGGCAACGCCGCGGCTGGCTGATGTCCCAGCGGCCCACCATGATGGGCCATCCCATTGGGCGGTAGGGCCTGCTCCGGCAGGGCCTGCCCCCTTTCTACACCACTGTGCAGCCTCTGCCTGGGTAGCATGGTTTGCCTCTTGCAGAGCAAAGGTATGTAATGGTGCAGCTTGCGGGACTGCAAACAATGCCCGCTTCTGCCTCTCTCGGCGCCCATTAACATTGAAAAACAGAAATTGTAGAGATGAGGGTCCGGGATGGCTCATTGAGCCCCCTCAGGGGCTGCAGTGGGCATTTTCCAATACTCTGCGGCTGGTTGGTGCTGCCTGCCTGACCGTCTGGCGGCTGCCACAGTTGCTGTTGCTGATGTGGTTGGCATGGAGGGGCTGTCTGCCAGAGTGCTGTCTGAGGCTGAAACTGCTCCTGAGCTGTCTGACTGTGTGTCCGAGCCACCCAACAAGTGGAACGATGCATCTAACCAGATTCGTTCGGTACCTTCATCATCTGACAGAGGGTGGACAATTCCCCTGTAACCCAAAAGAAAAAGGGGGAGGGGGGTAAAACGATGCGTCACCAGTGACTTCTCTGACCGCTGTGACCATGAGCTCCTGCAGCGGCTTTGACAAGCAAGTGCAACCTGTCGAGGGATGCTGGCTGAGCTCTGATGCAAGGTTGGTATGCATATAAGGCATTGCCTGCCTGGCAAGGTCAACAGGTATGTCAACATCCACTGCCCACAAGCACATGGACACAGAGGACACTGCAGTCAGGAGGGTCAGGGGGCACCAACAAAGGCACTGCTGGCAGCGTGGGTTTGTCAGCAGGCGGAAGCCTAGCGGCAACGGCGGGGTCTGCCACGTTGCAGGCATAGCTGAGGATGATGCACCATCTGTGGCTTGCAAAGAGGCTGCTGCTAGGGCTAGCAGAGAATTGAGCCGACTTGAGCAGCAGACCTGGACTGCTGTGGGTCCAGATCCATCAGAGTTGGTCCATATGCTTTCATGAGCAAGTAGAAATGTTTTTTTGTTTTGATTAATTTGTTTTCTTCTATGATGTGCTTTATAGCGCTTTCATGACTCATCATTTCTGGAGCACCTTCCTCAGGGGGTCCCTTATATTGTGGACTGATCGCCTGGTCATCTTGACAAGGCCAGTGTTTCACACAACTAAGATTTGTCTGGTATCATTGTTAGCGCCAGCTGGCACACAGTGGACATCTTGCTTGCACGTTTATTAGGCCGTTGTTTGGGCTCAAATCAGTCGGTACCTTCATCATCAGACGGAGGGTGGACAATTCCCCTGTAACCCAAAAAAAATAAAAAGCGTGAAAGGCTTGCTGCTGCTGCTGTTGCTGCCACCTTAACGCTGCCTTGCGAGCCCTTTGCCTTTTGCTGCCTGCGCAGTGACGAGGCTGGTGGTCTGCCTGTTGTTGCACATGTGAGTGAGTCCTGTGCTGGTACAAATGCGCCTTGGCTAGGGTGCTGGGCTGGACTGACACTGAGACCTGCTGCCCAGAGCAAGTGAAAGCTGATGGCAATCCGGCCAGCTCAGCATCTGATAAAGGGGCTCTGAGCTCTGCTATGCACAAGTTTGAGCGGCTAGATTGGCAGTAGTAATGTCACCTGATCATTCCCATGCACCTAACTTGCGGCGGAGCTCACGTGAGCACAAGAAGCCTGTACCATATTATGCAGCATCATAGGCTGAGCCTCCAGACAAGCCCTCTACTAGCAAGGGCTTGCAGCGTGGCTTTTTGAAGTGATTGCTCAGTGCCTTCTTTACACCCTTTTCAATGACTAGCTGGTGTTTGTTTGGCCATTAGTGGCTTCGCTTGTGGTATATTCACATGACCGGCTTTGACCTGTTTGGCATGTATACTGAACATGTTGAGCCTAGACATTGCTCTCTTAGGTGTACATTTTGATATGGCTTTATGATGTCTATGCTATGAGGTCTTGTCATTCTGGGTGCCTTTGTATTGATAACGCCTATCTTCTTTTGCTCGTTGGTATGGCAGTTGGCTGGGATGTGCTTTGTGCAAGTCGGCAGACTTGAACGGTGTTGTTGCTGCTTACGTGGCTCTGATACGAACGATGCTTTGTGGATGGTGATCATCCTTTTCTATCAGGATGTGTTGTTAGCTACAGCTTCTTGTCATGCAGTGGACATCACGTTTCTTTGAGGTTGCTATCGTTGCTTCGTGTAATAACATCTCTCCCTCCCAAGAAAAGAAAAAAGTAATGTCACCTGAGGCATCGCCCCTATTCTCTGACACCACAGTGTACTCAGGCCCAAACTGAGAGTGCTTAAGGAAGCAGTCCATGGGGGTCCGCCCATGGTCTTTGATGCCCTCGGGCACATTATGCATCCGCACCATGGTGGCATCTGGCAGCTGTTTGGATGCAACTGTGCTGACAGGCAAGGTGACAAGCGCTGCTGCCCCATGCATGTTCCACCGGATGCTAATTGCTGTCTGTGCTGTGCAGAGGCGTCCTTGAAAGGCAAGTGCACCTCCGCGTTGTGCTGGCCACTCCGCACTGGGGGCCAGCCTGCTACATGGTCATGTAGAGCAGGATGGTCATACATTGCAGCTATGGTCTGGTTGACCTTGCTGTTGTTACTGTGGTTAGCTGCTGATGAAGTTGCCGGCTGCAGAAGGCCCTGCAGTTTGAGTGCCAGCTGAGGCCTTTTGAAGATGAGCAGCTGGTGAAAGGGCCCAGCAATGGCTGGTCATACAAGCCTGTCAGCACTAAAGACAGATCCTGCAGTTTCCCCATGTGCCTGCTATGCTAAGGACGTGGTCACTGCCGACACTGCTAAGCAGCACAGCACGCTGAAGACTCAGTGTAAAAGCTGGCTGTCACTGTGCCGGGGTTCAAGACGACAAGGGGATCTGTCCACAATGTAAGGGACCCCTCTCACGAAGGGTACTCCAGAAAGGAGGTGTCATGAAAGTGCTATCAAGCACATTATGGAACAAAACAAAGCGAAACATTTCTACTTGCTCTTGAAAGCATATGGATCATCCCCATAAGAGGGCAAAACTTAAACCTGCAATCACCCCCGGTAAAAACGACAACAGGCATCCCGCAAGTCAAAAGTCCATAAAGGCGCCACGACACAAGCAAGCAAAAGGTGTCCAACAAGACAAGATGCATCTGCTTAATGCATCAGTCTGAAGGAAAGTGTGTGCCATCATCAGTCAATTTGGCTACCAAGGAAACACGACTCTAGCAAATAAAAGTTGTCCAACCAGACAAAATACATTTCCAACGAGGATGGAAATGTGTGCATGCTACCAATCACCAAAAGTGCAATGCATGCCATGTTTAATGTGGGCCAAGTAAGCAGAAGATGTCCAGCTAGACACAATGCATCTCCCTCATGCATCTACCCAGAGGAAAGTGTGTGCCAAGGTGACACAAAGCAAGCAAACATGTGACGTCCAGCAAGAGAACATGCATCTGTCTCATCAATATCTGGATTAAAGTGTGTGCATACTGGCAAACACAATCCTTACCCAAGAAATGTGCAGTTAGTAAGCAAAAGATGTTTACCTAGAAAAAACGCAACTGTCTAATGCATCAATCTACAGAAAAGTCTGAAATGTAGTCTGGCTGTACTCGCGCTTGCATCTGTTCCGCTCCAGCCTCCTCAAAGCCTGACTTGATGCGTTACCTTGCAATGACACATCGGTGCACAGCAACTGGTGGTACCGCAGGCTTTTGGCATAGCACCCTGTCAGCCTGGCTGTATGTCTGTGCAGGCCTCTAAGGATCTGGACATCACTGATGGCAGCAGCAAGATGTCTGAAACCTTGTACACAGCAGGCCAAGAGCTCCTGGATCTGCTGCTGGATGCGTACGGCATCTTCACCCATTCTACTGTTTGCACACCTAAACCTGGCCCTCTGCGGCAATTAGACTTTGATGTCATTGCTATGAAAAATTACATGCTTGGCGGTATGCTAACGGCACCCATCGCATGCAAAGCTGCCACAACGATGTGCTGCAATTTGCTGCAATGTGCGCCTCAAGCTTGACCACTCATATGTGAGAGTACTTGCCAACATGTGATGCCTCTGCCATGTAGCATGACTTTGTAAGCTTGAACTGCTTACGGGTATTGCTCGTGCATGCCTTGCGCAATCCTCAGGGGGTGATGCAGTGCTTTCCCCAGATGCGTACACACATGTGGCCTGCATCTTCACCAACCTGCATAAAAAGCTTTGGACTCAATATCCATTAATATTTCCTGCTTATGGATTCAAGACATCCGTGATTGGTTTGCTGTTCCAACATTGTTGGCTGCTTGCTTGAATGTCAAGTGTTGTTAATGGTGACTCAGGCATGAATGCTCTCCGGGGTGGCAATCATAACTCTACTACGTCTGAACTATACTGAAGGCTTGCCAAGACTACTCCAGATGTGTGAAGGGCGTTTGCAATCCTGCAGGCTGATTATGAGATGAGATGATTAGTGGGCACTCAACGCATGGCTATGTGTTGTACAACTCTGTATGGATGACATTGCTGAATTAAAATAGGCGTTTCGGGATTAAAAGGAGCTCTTAACAATGAACAACCTCTGCAGCAGGTGTATCAATTTGAGGTGGCAAATCTAACAGTACCATCCATATAAAACAAAAGATTGGGGTGAGACTTCAGCCTCCGCCCGAACTTTGACTTTGCATTGGCATGCGCATCGCTGCTTCGGGAACACAGCGCATCTTCCCGGTCAGCCATATCGATCTCAAAGAGCGGAAGGCACTCGGATCAGTGAAGACGATACTGTTAGTCCCATTGACAGGTTGCACACTAACCCAGCTGTTATGTTGCTGCGTATATATAGACTGGCTTTTGTATCTGTTACAGAGTATGGGTCAGTTCATGGGTCAGTCCAGCCCGAACTGCACGAATGATATGTGACAGGCTCAGCGGTACCTGACCTTATTCCAGGCCGTTCGCGGTCGCTGTCAGACAGCTGTGCTTGGTGGTTATTCTACATGTTTTTGGTGTGTGTGTCACCGATCACAAAACCCATAGCTCGGTATTATCTCGTCTGGGCCCCACATGCGATTTTGTCGACACTCGTTGCCATCTCATTACTATTTAGCGCTTGGCCTGCAGACATCACCCTTCTGGCCTTTGCTACGCTGCGAAAGGCGCCTGTTGATCCTTGCTGACTCCAGCAACTAGCGCTGGCGCTTGTTGTCGGTCCTTAAAGATGTCCAGACTCGTGGGCTCCATACATGCCCGATGCCCGTTACCCTGGCGTTTGTTTGTGAGCCTCCCGAGGCTTATTCTGTGCAAAATGCACAGGCAGAGGGGGCACCTAAGCTTTCTAGGGCTGGGACCGGCTTCTAAAGACTCATGGAATAGACTTCACAATAGCAGTTGATGCTGAGATATTAACAAGACCTGCATCAACAGCAAAACGTTACAAGAGCTGAGGCTGTAACAGCAGTCGCTGATGGAGAGGTGAGTGCTGTGTGCACCATGCGCTTTTGGTGCAAACCACAGCTGAACAGCAATCTTTGTATACTTTCTTGTGTTTTACTCCTGAATCAGCGCCAAAGTTCTTGGCAGGGTTGCAACTGTTTGATGTCAGCTGTCTTGCTACAACGAGGTCTTTTACTCATATGTACCATGAGTCTTCAGCAGAGCTCAAAAGCAAGAGTGGAAGTACCAGAAGTGCCCAGGTAGAGATCAAATCATGCCAGCACAGCATGATGTAGGCAGTATTGTAAGTGTCAGATTGTATGATATGAGCATGGCGCACATAACATGCCACTGCAGCTGCAGCAGCAAGAGCATGGCATCACATGCTGAAATCCAGGCTGGATTGACATTGCAGTATGCATGTCGTCGGGCAGAAATTTGCTTGTCACAAGCCCTGCAATATGAGATACATCAGGATCGCCTTGCACATGGTTTCACTTAGCCTTTCGAGAGTGAGCAACAAAGCTGAATTGTGCACAAGAGACTAGTAGATCTTTCGATGCTCCTGACCATTGTGCTTCTGCAGTCACAGGTGTGTCCTCAAAGATACAAAACTTGTTCTGCCACAATGACACAGACGTGCCCATCCACCTGTCGACAAGACGTCCAAAACTGACTCAGACCTTACACATCCATGGTCCTACATGATGACGGTCTGATCAGCACTCAGGCTCCTCTGAAGCGTAAGCCTCTCTCAGTGCTCTTGATGGACTGAGTCATGTCAGTTTATGGCCCATTGTGCTCCCTCCCCAATAGCCCATCCTTGCATATCAAACACCTCAGTTCACAGTCCATGCACAGCTCTGGCCGGCTCATCCTGGTGCATACAAACAGCTTCATTGCTGTTCCGAGGCTGATCTGACTAGGTCACATGACTTTAGTCATAATGTCTGCTGCTGTACATCACATGTGTGGGAGTGTGAAGTCCACAGACATTCAACTAATGTACAGCAGCAGTCATTATGACTAAAGTCATGTGACCTAGTTAGGCTTGCAGTTCTTAGTACTTTGCTGCATAGACGCAGCCGCATATGTGCAATGCGCAGCTTGTCACAGCTTATTGTCTGCGGCAGCGCATTGTGAGCTGTTGTTTGAGCTGACCTGGTTGCAGGAGTGGGTCGCCAAAACTCAACCCGCCCTCCCCTCTTGCTGTGCACCGTACGGCCCTGGAGATTGCCATGCGGTGTACAGGGACTGAGAAATGCTTCCTAATTGGTTTACGTTAGGAATGCTTCTCACATGCCATTTACACATGGCCAACTTAGATCATACTGCTGTAGTCATGAAAAGTTTATCACATGTGTGGGAATGTGAAATCCACAGACATTCAACTAAACACACCTTAACACTATAATTGGCATGAGACACTGATTGATGACAGTGCTATGCAAGGCGCAAATGCTGCAAGACAAGCTGCACATCTGTTGATTCTGCCAATAGGTCAGCAAGGCTGTCTGCAAGCAAATCTACATATAAATAACAGGTGCCAATAGCAGATGGCAGCTCCTTCCTTGCAGCAGCAGAGTTGATGCATAGGCATGTTGCCCATGTCACAGACAAGTTCACAGGAGTATTCTGGGCGTCGGGGTCGTGTGCATATCTTGACTGGGTGACAGTCTGACCATCAAAAAGGGGGTCGTTGTATCATGCTGGTGCCTGCAGGTGTGCATGCTGTGGTCAGTTGTGGCTTTTGTCTTGCAGGCATTGGGGTGCCCCTAGGGTGGGCCCCCTGGGGTCACCCCTGGGGTTGGGCCTGCCAAGCTCAGGCCCTCCTGCATGCACCTTGGGGGTGCATTTGTGGGCAGCATGTTCATGTTCTGTGGAGTGCATGCTGTTGTCTCCTGTGTTGCTGTGCAGGGTGAGGGTGCTCAGATGGTGATCTGCAGTGGTCACTGGGACATGGTGTACAGGGACTGAGAAATGCTTCCTAATTGGTTTACGTTAGGAATGCTTCTCACATGCCATTTACTCATGGCCAGGTTAGATCATGCTGCTGTAATGTCATTCATGAAAAGTGCAATCTCTGAATATTGCATGCAGCATATATCTTACAGGAGACGCTTGCAAATTGTTTTCGCAGGTATCAGCAGTGTTTTGAACAGGAATGATACTGCAGAACTGATGTTGTGTTGTAATCATGTACAACATATACTCATAGAGTATGCACACATCCTCTGACTTGCTGGTCTGGACATGTCTTGCATTGCATCAACGAGGATGAGTTCAACACACAAAGAAATGATGCCGCAGCAAACATACAGCATTCTGTGTTGTTCAGGTAGAACTGTCACAATGCTGTCAGGACCAATCAAAGTCCAACCCTTTCAGGCTGAACATGTCTTGACATGCTGTCCCTGGGCTGGTGCTACATGAGGTCAAAGGTATGTCAGGCTGTTAGACACTGCAGATATGGCAAACTTAGCTAGACGCTTGTTACTTTAATGTATACAGCATATTTGGAGGCAGTGCTGCATCTTCAGCAATGCAGGTCTGCAATGCAACAGCCACATTGGAGGCAGTAACAGCAGGCAATGTACTAGGCCATGCACTCCTCAATGTCCATGGCCTGGCCTCTTGTACTGTGTTAGCAAAGGCTGGCACTCAGCGTGAACATTGCCGCTTTTGGTACCCTTTTGCACATCATCTCATTGATCAAGGCAGCGTATACCTTGTACGCAATTGCAACTTGCTGCTGCTGAGAGCCACTGCCATGCTCAGGTTTGACATTTGAATGGCTCAAGTACTGCTGGACCCAGGCTGAAGGTCATGCACAAGACTCATCTCAGAGGGTCGTGTGCCAAGGCAGTCATCGTGTTGCAGCAAACAAATGTCAGAATTTATGCAATTGGGATGAGCCGCTGCCTTCGTACAACTTGTCCCAGCTCTGCAGCCTGTATGGCGTCTGGAAATCAAAACCCGAAGCAAGCCAAAGGAGGCGCAACATCACTATATGTGAGTTACAGATGTGTAAAAGCGATGGTGGCAGTTGAGTTTGCATCCTTTGTGCAGAAAGAAAAGAAAAGACTAAGCCTTTCGGCGTCAAGTTAATGAGAAGCCAAGTCTTATACTGGGCTGCCCAGGGATTAAGAGGTATTACGATTGTTTTAGCCCGCGTCGTTGTTCCTCCTATTGCTAGCGATGCTTATCTGCCAATTTTTTCCAAGTATCTCTCCTTTCCTTGATGATGTTATATAGGGACGCATTGCATGCCAATGCAGTTTCTTCAGCACTCCATTGCCATTGTTCTTTGCAGTCCAAGATCTTGCAGCATTGAAAGACTGCAGCTATAGATTGTGCCAGCGTAGCCCAATGGCATGGGTCTTAGGTTTACATGATTCAGCATGTTTACCCAACTTTTCATAGTTGAATTCATATTTTGTTTTTCTTTGCCAATTTCTCTGCATATCTCGTGTCAGCACAATAGCTGCCTTGCACTATCCAAATCTTCCTTTGCCTTCCACGACCAAGCCGGGGGTTCAATGACAAAGCTTGGCAGTACACTGTCGGTTGTGCTACTAGCTGCCCTTTGATTGGTTGATTATTCAGGCTCCTGCAGTTCGACCATCATTGTGTCTGGCCTAAGCTTAGTCCTCAGTTCATCAGGGTCTGCACTATGAAGGGCAAGGATCATGTTTCTGAGCTTGGGTCCAACATCTATGCATTAGGTCTTGTCAACTGTCTTCCCAAGAGGTGATGGTAGGTGTGGCAGCCTTGCAAGTGCCAATGTTTGTGGGGCGACTCTGCTGCCATATAATGGGTTGCGAGCTTTTGGAACAGGGACTTGCAGCCGTCCCCACTCAGAGAAGAGGACCGCCAGCGCAACTGCAAAGCTGAGGCCCGACCCTGTCCTTGCTCAAGGGTCTTGGGGTGTCATACTCAGTTTAAATTCAAAACCCCAGCTGTCTGATTTAGTCTCAGGCCGACGAGAAACCCCTTGCTTTCCGTGCCTTGCTGGTCAACAGCACGCACCTGTTGGCGCAGTTATGGTGTTGCCACAGCGTCATGCTGTGGCGACTCCGGAAGCATTGCAGGCCGCTGCGCAAGCGATTGCTGCCGCGAAAACACTGCTTCAGCGAGTGGCCGGGACACAGAGTCTGTGCTCATCAGCGTCACAAATGGTCGAGCGGCTGCAGACAACGTTAACACAGGCAATTGATCAAATCTTCAGCGGCTCAATCGAGCAGCAGCTGGAAGCCATTCTGAGGTACTTGTTTTGCGATAACAAATTAACTTGCAAAACTGCTCTGAGACCTGATTTTTGTTCGCCTGCAGCTTGCCAGCCTGCATAGATTTGGACAATTGCACAGCGTGGCAAGCTCACACTGGGAGCCTGCTTGCACTACTGCCAGCCACGGACGTTACTGTCCAGGTATGATTTGTCACACTGAGTTAATCAGCAGCGTCACTGATGATCATCTCCTGGTAACCACATACAAGCAGTCATAGCAGCTTGCAGAAAACTGCTATCGTGAGCTGTTCTGCGCAGGTCACTGCTATACATGTGCTAAGTGGTCTCCTGCAGCCTTTTGAGAGTGCTGGTAATCTGAGACTCTTAATCGCACAAATGCAGCGAGACTTTTCTGCACCTTCAACAGCAGCTGAGGTGAGGAGCAACTAGTGTTCTGTGCTGCTGAAAGAGCAGTACATGCTCTGTGCCTTGCTAAACGCAGACACTTAGAATGGAATTGGCTGCAGGTGGTCAATGCCTGGGCCCACACTCTACCAGACTTGCAACGTCAAGGGAGATTGGAGTGCGCTGATTTGCGTGACCTGCTCTGTAGACTGTCAGCAACAATGGCAGCCCCTGAAGCTGATCATGCGGTATGTTCTGTGATCAAGCAAGCCTCCACATCAAATCTTCTGGCACGCCCATGTTGTGTTGGCTCAATACCCCACTGTGTTGTCATATTAATAACATGTGGTGTGAATCACACCTGCAGGTGATCATTAGGCAGCTGGCAAGGACAAGGCTCTTGGCCAAGAGCCTGACGCGCAAGTTTATGGTCAAAGGCTTCTTGCCGTACAGTGTTGAGCTGCTTCACAGCAATGACCTGAAGACCCGCATGATCGGCTGCTGCATGACAGCTTGTGATGTCAACAGTCCATCGCAGGTCTGCAAGCTGCTATGCATGGTAGAAAGGATTCTGTTACACTGTTTTTGTGTGTTTACAAGCATTGTTGCAGCTTGTGGTGGCATTTCTGGCGTCTTTTGTCAATCTGCGCTCCCTAGCAAACCCAAAGTCAGGACACACATCAGACATGCCATTTTCACTTTTGCTGGTGCATGCTGTCTTTACTGTGCTCAGTATGTCAAGCAGTGTCCTGATGCAGACCGCATTGCTGATATGAGCGTCATGCTGATGGTGCAGTTGCTTTGCTTGACCTGTGACATGTTTGACTTAAGTCCTTTCCGACTGCAGGTGAAGATTCAGAACAGCTGTGCTGAAGAGGCAGTCAGGCTTCTTGGCGCAATACATCGTGAGCTTGGCTGTCCACGGCTCATGGTTTACCTTGAAGCAGCTACCGGAGCACAGACCTTTGTGGTTGATGTTTTCCTGAAGCATGTGTACCCCTTCATGACAGATGGCTCTGCACAGCCACATCAGAGAGCTGGGGCATTGCACTGTCTCTTGACTGGTGCGACAGCAGTAGTGTCCCAGTAACGTGCACTGCCTTCTCGCATCACCAGTCAAGTCAATGAGAGCCACGCCATTTGCACCAAAGACAATTTGTCATCACCAGGTTGAGGGTCAATTTGCTCCATGCCTGACTTAGTGTGACATTTGGTGTCTGGGATGCAGCAGCAAGCCATGTGTCAATTGCTTGCCTACTTCCTTGCATGCAACGCTGACGTGTGTGTTGCTCTGCGCAGCTATGACCTGGCACAACATGCCTGAGGTGGGTGTGAAGGACAAGGTCCTGGTGCACATTGCTGCCATGTTTGACAGTGACACCTGGCAGGACCATGACGAGCTGGTGCACTGTGTGGCAGACAACATTGATACACTTTTGGCTCAGGTAGAATTGGTACTTATGCTGATCTTGATTGTCTTGAGGGTCTGCATTCAGCCTGCTGCAAGCACAGAGTTAACATGCCACTTGCCAATGCTGCAGTCGCCAAGTTCACCACGCTGAAGATATTTGTTGTCTACTCATTCATTACGTGTCACTGCATCCATCAGTTGTCAGGTATGTACTCCTTGTTCTGCAGGTGTTCAAGCTGCTTGACCGTCAAAAGCATATTCTGCCTCATGTTAGAGCGTATAGTGTCCTTGCTAAGAGGCATGATGAAGTGACTGGCAGGCTACTAGTGGCTAAATGCAGCAAAATCATGCTGTCTGTTGGCAGACATGGGTAAGACACAATGCATGAACTGTATGCCTTCTCTGCATGTGCGTCCATCTGTGCCAGACTGCACACACCTACACTGACCATGATCATGGTGTTCATTGCCAATAGAGCCCAGCTTGCTTGACTCCTGCGATGTGCGCGTAGCTGCCAATAATCATATAGCCTCTGTCGTGCTGCATCTGTGCTAAGGTGGCCTTGCTTGCTGCCAGATTTGCGCTGTGTGTGGGTTCTGCTGTCCAGTCCCTGGCAGAGCACCCTGTTGGCACAGTCAGACAGCTTCTGGCTGAGGAGCTGCCACTCATTGCTGGCAAAGTGGGCCAACCCTGCTTCCCCTGTTTGGTCAGGTATGTTTCAGCAAGACTTGTCATTATCTTACTTCAAAGTGGCTGTCTTGATGCTGATTGCCATGGCACAAAATCTGCAGTGCCACCAGACGGTCAGCATGGACACTGGCAGCTTATTTAAAGTTGAAACACCAATGACCTGAGTACATGGCAAGCTGCCCGCTTGAATTTTGTTCAGAGTTATAGGCCCAGGTTTGACAGTGTGTGCAGATGCTCAAGGAGAGGTATGAGTCAGCCTCAAAGCTCAGAACTAATAACTGCAAATTTCACACTTCTCAGGTGGCAGTGCATTATCTTACATTCATGCTGCAAATACACCAAACATGTTTGAGACCAGTAGGGTCAAACAGCATCATTTGACATCAAGTCACGTATTAGTGCTTCAACATTCCCAGAGGTTAATGCTCACTCATCTGCCGTGTGTGTGCAGTTCATGGCTTACTCAAGTGCAAGATTGATGGACAATAAACCCTTCATGCCTTGACATGCTAAAATTTCATTCCCGCATGCATGCTAGTTTCCCAGTTGAAGCTTACAGTGCCCTGAAAGATACAGCGCTAACATGATTTAGACCATCACTTTCAGCACCAGAAAGACAGAATGCAAAAGGTAAGATTCATGATTTCAACGCACTTCATATAACGATGCCTCTCTTCCACAAATTAAGTTCCATGCGCAGTCATTTGTTCACTCATTCATTCACTCACTCACTGACTAACGCGCTGAAAGCCTGTAAGTTTCAGTACAGCTGCACAGTACTCTCATGAGTACCTCTGAGGTCTGCAAGTCTGCTGCAGAATTTCGAGATGCTTGGTACAAGATGCCTGCCCTGGGGTACGCTCACATGCCATGACCAGCGTGACCCAGTTTGTCAAGCTGCTCAGCAATCATGCAAGCTTTGACTGCAGCACTGCAACACAGACTTTGGAAGCTCTGCTCCCTGCTATGACAGCAGAAGAAAATTTGTCAATGCCATGTTTGCTGGCCATGACCGATGCCCTCAGTACTAGCAAGGTACGCTGGTGTCACACTACCTCACATGCTGTCACACATGTTACAACTGCATGGCAAGCTGCCCAATGCACCTTTCAGCTGACTGGCATCCGCCCAAACATGCTGCAACAAGTCAAACTTGTTGGATTGTGTCTGAAATCCCCCAGTTGTGAGTGTCATAAGTGAAAAGGTGTCTTCCCTGCCACCAGTTTGTTGCGGCTGCTGGACATGCTGTGTGCCACAATGCAGGATGGACTCGCTCTTGCCAGCAAACGCATTCTTCCGTTTGCTAGAAGCGGCATGGCATCAGCAACTTCAACTGTTCGGCTTCCAGCCATACAGATCATGCTGTGTATCATCCAGAATGACTTTACCCTGCCGCTTCAGCTAGCTGAATGGAGACAACTGGCTTATTTTGGTCGTGACTCTAGTTCCAAGATTGCTAAGATGGCATTTCTGGAGGCATGCACCTTCACAAGGGCTAAGTTCAACAGCTGGTGAGACAGAATGATGCAATCATGCAACAATTTGCTTGTTTCTGTACAATCAGCATTGCTTTGCATTTCAGCGGAGGATATAGTACACACAGCTGAATCGTCTGTACACTCTGATGCATATGGCTTGCATCAGCAGCTCTTGTTCGTGCTGCAACTCTTGTTTATGCTCCTTCTAAGGTAGGCTGCTGTAATGTGCAGTCGCATTAGAGACTTGGTCAAAGACACAGTGCACAAGCTGGAGAGCGATGCAGATCAGGACATCAGCAAGCTGGCAGCAGCCTTCATGATTGTGCTGCAGGATCAAATGAGGTCAGAGCATCCCTAAGCAACAAATGTGCATTCTGTAAATAGGAGTATTTCAAGCAAGCCTCAAGCTGCATGGCATCAGGAGGGGCAAATCTTGCTTGAGTGCCTCTGCTCTGACGTGTGTACCCCTGAGGGAAGGCATTTGCAACACTTGTATCTGGATCATCTCCACAATTGTCAAGCTTGGCTGTACAGCTGGTTGCTTGCTTACTCCATGCTGACATCATGGCACTCTGGGCACTGCAGGGAGGACATCTTGGATGCTGTAGATGTGAGTTGTGGAGGCCAGTCTGTAAGGTCAGACAAATCCTCTGATGCGGCAGAGCCCAGCAGCGTTGCTCAGGTCAGGCAGGCAGCATGCTCTTTGATCATGGCAGGCAACTCTACCCAAGGCACCCAGGTGACACTCCTCTAATGATATGTGCTTGCATCATTGACATCGCACATTAAATTTGTACAAGACGGCGCATTTGAATGCACAAGATGGACTCCTTGCCAATCATGTTGGTGATGTAGTGCCAGGCTGGAGCAAAATTTCATGCTGTTAAGAGTCAGGGTGGCTAGGCACATGCAGACAGATTGCTGGGCATTAATCTCATGTCTGCAGTTTGCTCTGAGACAATGTCTCTGTCTCTGCTGTGTTGTGTTCCTAGTACTCATTCACACATGATGCTGCATGCTTAGAGGTTTGCAGTTGGACCCACTGAGTGAAGAGCCACGTGATGACAGTACCTTACTGCAGAGCCGTGTGAAGAAAGCTGGTGCACCAGCCCAGAGAGGCAAATCTCGCAAGCTACACCAGCTGCAGCTGCCAACTCAGCATCTTGCATTGGCCCCCACTGCACATGCGGCAGGCGGGGGAAGGCTGACTAGATCAGCAGCTGCAGATGCAGCCGCAGCAGAGGTCGTGCTGGGCTTGGCTGGCGCATCACCTCTTTCTGCACCACCCAGTCATGTCCCATCCCCAACTGTAGGGACACTCTCATCCCTGATGCGGCCACCCTCCACAACAGTGTCCCCTGCTGTAGACCAGGGACCTGCAGCTACAGCATCCCTGCCAGCTGCTTCAAGGCCGCAGTCAGCTGCTGTCCCTTCTCTGCCTGCCATGCAGCCAAGCTCTGTTGCGTCACCTGGCCAGCATCAAGCAGCAGCAGCAAGAGTTCCACCAGGGTGCCGACTTCCTGTTGCTGCTCTTCTGCCACTACACCCAGCTGGAGCGGCTAACGCAGACTCACAGATGGTTCTGGCAACTTCATCAGCTCCCAGAGGGAGTCCACCGTCAAAAGCTTTACACCCTCCACCCCAAGGAGTCAGGCACCAGCTTGATCTGGCCCTGCCTGCAGCAGCCTTGCTGCCGAGTGTGAGCCTCTCAGCCTCAGCATCCTCCAGATTGGAAGACTTGTTGAAGGACCCTGCAGCAGCTCTTGCTCGTTTTGCAAGAGAGGCTGCAGGCCTGCTGGCCGACGTTGAAGTTCCCAGGGCGCCACGCCCTCACCGCCTTCCCTCAGTGCAGTCAACGCCAGGCTGGCGCTGTGCTCTCACACTTCCCTGCTCAGCAGATGATGGTTTCCAAAGTATGCGTGGAGTTGGTCCATTGCCAGCACCTGCTGCTTTGGACAGTGCTCCTCATGAGTACTCAGCAATACCTGCTCGCCCTATGATGGCTTCAGACTTTGCTAGGTTCACGAAAGGCCACAATGCTTTGGTGTCTCATCAATTTTCATGGCAACCATCAAAGCCTGCTGGCCCTACTGGTCACCTGGCCCTGCCATCAGGGCTGCCAGAGCTGATGTTTCACTACCTGATGGCACTGACACCATGGCAGACCAAGGCAGTCCTCATGAGACTGCTTTCACTATGCATGACTCTATGGCAGCGCCAGAGCAGCCTGCCAGTGCTACCAGTGGCAGCCCTGCTGAGCTGCATCAGCTACCACCCCTTGTATCCAGAAGGCTCTCTCACGCCTCAAATGCCGGCAACTCTGACGCTGTCAATGCCACAATTTCCAGGTGGGCTGCAACCTCTGGTCTCTCCATGCTATGAGCCCAACAAGTGTTCACTTCCAACATAGGATTGATACCCATTGTGTTTCCATCACCATTGTTCTATGAGAACTGCCTGTACCAGTGCACCTGCTTGATGTTGCCTTTATCTTCTCACCAGTTCAAGTCCATCATGCATGCAGATGCATCTTTTCCCTGTGACTGCTGAGCAGTTGAAGTCGCTGCGCTGTGCTGCCTATCAAATTTCATGCATGTTTTACCACTGGTTGAGACTGCAGTCCGTCAAGAAGAACATTGCGGCAATGTGATGCAGGCATAACAATGCAGACGCTGCAGCAGCAGCAGCTGGTCCTGCCATGGAAGGAGATCCAGTAGATGGTGACCGCCCCAAGGATGTAGGGAGTGAAGAGGAGGTACAGCTCAGACCACAAGGCAATGACGAATGCCCTGGTGGAGGCTCACCACATGAAGACAGTGATGGGCAGGATGCACATGGACAGATGCCTCAGAGGGTACGCAGACAGGGCCATGTGGTTGGTGCCAGCAGGCCTGTAGCACAGAGGCGCCAACCACCCCGTCTGGCCAAGAACAAGGGTAAGAAGTCTACCCAGAAGTCTAACAGGCAGAAACAAGAGACAAAGCAATTACTGCATTTCAGCTGTTTTGCAGTGACAAACATAAAAATGGGCAGTTGTTCTTGTGCGCGATCATTGTCTTTGACTTATCAAGGGTTTGTTAGGGTAATCTGCTAAACCTGGAGGGGGTCACGTTGCCACTCAGCAAGGTCGCTCAGCTTGCAGTACAACCCATGCATATGCATCCATCAGTATGAGTGTACACAGGGTCAAGCGGTGAAGGCCAGCTGGGTGAGGGAGCAGGCTGCAGGCGTGTTGAGCACAAGCGTGCCAGGCCTGCCGCTCAAGGCAAGGCCCAGCAACAAGAGGGTAAGCTCATGCCATGTCTGGGCATCATGAGGACTGTCTGCTTGAACATTTCAGCAGCAATAAAGGGCCAATGAATCATACACTGCACATATGGCTGCTGCCAAATGGTACACCTGTCATGATGACGTGAAAGAGCTTGCTGCAACTGCACCATTCCTGGAGCTTGGTGCCAGCATGTTTCTTGCAGGTAGAGCAGTGAGTGACCTAGTGTGTGCAGGAGCCAAACGCCCCAAGCCCCGGAGGAGGGAGGCTGATTTGCTGATGGATAGCTTTGCAGAAGGATTGTCTGATGGGCGGCCAAGAGGGCGAGGCCAGCGACGCCAACCCCAAGAGAAAGCCTTGTGTGCTGCCGCTCCATCACGCCCAGGACACACTGCTTCTCAGGTTTGACCTCTGTATCAACTCTGCAACAACCCAATTATATGCAGAAAGTCAGTGCTGAAAATGAGCACAGAAGGAGAAAGTCAGCACAAATGTGATCCAAGTTGCAAATGGGCACGTGTGCTAATGCCCTCAAGTGCATAGACAGACCCACACAGCTCTGCATGTGTAGGTAGTTGCAGGCAGGCACAAGCAGGTCCTGCAGCGTCATGTCTATGCAGCTCTGACCGCTGTTGTCAATTGAGTTTAAGCTGATGGCAAAAAGTTGTGGCCATCACTCCAGATTCCATCTAGTTTGACATGTTCATGACAGCAATCAGATCATCAGTGGACAGTGATGGCCAAGGTTTTGCTGATCAGCGTATGTGTGATGTAGGATGTTGCAGCCATGCATGCTGGTGGTGCTGCTGCTGCCATGGCTATTGATGCTTCTGAGCCTGACGATGCCCACACGCCCATCCCTGTTGGGGAGTTCTTGATCCCAAAAAGGTATGCTGTAGCGCATTGCAACCAGCCTGAAAATTTAGTGGACATCCAGAGAGCACTTCCTGACACATCTTTGTCTGCTCTATGGTCACCAACTCGGTGTTGTTCTGGACTGCCAAACATGTTGCTGAGTTCTACCATCACCTACAATATATCTCACGGCCTTGCTGGCCTGGACATACCAATCTAAGGATCATCATCTTAATGCACATTGTTGCGCATGCCAAAAGTGCGTCCTGTGTGACAGGTTGATCAAATCGCACAGTGACCAGAGGCTGGCCAGCTACCAGCGAAGAGGCTGGAACCAGGATGTTGAGCTTCGCGTTGAGGCTATTGTAGCTGAGAAGGAATCCAGACAAGGAAGCAGAGTCTACCTGATCAAGTGGAAAGTAGGACTGCTTCAGCCTGCATCTGCACCTGTGGCCACTGTGTAGCGCCGCTTGCATTGGTTTTTTACCCTGTTATTGCTTGCGCTTGCATTGGCCATTGCATGTAAACGCCAAGCTTGTGAGTGCATCACAGAAGACTGAAGGCTTTGCTGTTTTCGAGTCATAGTTCCAGGCTTGTCAGTGCCAAAATAGGTACTAAATATGTTTCAACAGCATATTCACTCTGTCTTGTGACACAGGGCTTTGAGTTGGATCCTGATGGTTGGGAGCGCGCAAGTAAATATTCAGACTATGCGGTTCTGGACCACTGGCTGGATGTGGGTAGAGCAGAGTTTTTCCGCAACAACCCAACTCGTGCCTGAGTATGGAACGCACAGCTAGCAAAGCAAAGGCATGTATAGTCCTGGCTGCCATGCTGTCAGTCATACTATGGACTTGCCATGATCCACTATAATTGCTGGCCTGCGCAAGAGCATTGGGAATTCCATCTGCTTGTAGGAGCTGTTGTGATAATGCTTCTCCTCATGGCATACTGAATCTGTCTCCTAGTTTCACAGCTCTGGTTTTGTACTGCCATTGTATTCCACAGAACAGCTCTTTTGATTGCTGATTGTTCTATGTACCTGGCCACATGTTCTATGTACCTGGCCACATGTTCTATGTACCTGGCCACATGTTCTATGTACCTGGCCACATGTTCTATGTACCTGGCCACACAGACTTTGCCTTGTTGTTCATTTGAACAATGGATCCAGTACACAATTCTACAATGCATATTTAAAACCTCAGAGCCTTGCTGATATGCCAATATGAACTTTGGTCCGGCAGCAGTGCACAGCACTGTCAGTTTGGAGAATGCAGAAAATGCATTGCCAAGCTTGTGTTCAGCCAGCAACAGGGCTTCTGACGCACAGTGTTGATGTGTGAAAGTCAGTTACAGGCTTTGCTGTGCCCTTTAATGTATGTGGTGTGATCTAGATCTGCTGGTACTTTGGGTCTTGCATATGCGGACAGGCTGGCCTAGACAAGAAGGGCAAGTCCATGGTGCATACCAACAGCCTAAACTTTTGCACCTGTCATGATCAAACACGATCATGACACAGATGCAGCGGGCTATCGCTCCTCAAGTTTTGGTGTGTCATTGAAGGGTAGCCAAATTGCAGAATTCCAAACAACATTGACTCATGAGTGATCAGTGAGGTCCTAGTTGCAGTCCCAATCAATGCCCAACTTGCAGCCGCTGCTTTTTGATGCCAACTTGTCATCAGTTGACATGCATGTCAATGAGCTGCTCTTACACACGAATCCTCGATTCTCCCAAATCCCATGTATCACTGTGACAAAATTGATCTTGATCCACAGCTATGGACAACAACCTGCTAAGCATTCAGTGCATCCTGTTTTTGCCTCATTTCTGTGTAGCAAGTTGACTTATCGGCATGTGCAGTCTTACTAAGCACGAGGCTGCACATGTCAATGGCCTTGGGACTGTTCTTGTAAGTTTGTTGCGACACCATCTGTCACCGTGATCTTCCGTTCAGATAGTGTCAGCACATAGTGTCGAAACTGTGCTTGAAGTATGCTTCTCCTCAGCCTTGCGGTTTCTGGGACCCTCCTGCTGAGCGTGATCGCAGTAGCGATCAGCGATGTCACGCGTCGGCGAACGGGACTTCGCAATGTCGAGGTGCCCCATCAATCACGCTTGGCAACGACTTTTTGCAAAACCATGCCTCACCATCACACGCACTGTTGCCCAGGGCATTCCGGCACCAGCAGAACAGACCGAAAAACCTTTCGAGGACCAGGGTTCCTTTCGGTAAGACCTGTTGTATGGCAACGTGTATCAAGAGGAAGGACGTACCATTGCTTGTCAGTGCCCTATGTACATCGCCGGGGTGCTGTAAGTCTTGAAAGGAGCCTTATTGGCTTGTAAAACGCTTTGCAGGAGTCCTCTGGTTCCTCTTTCCGCTGTCCTTGGAATTGTTACTGTCCTGCTGGTGGTCTTCACGAGCCTGCCATGGTTTCTTGGTAACAGGCCTGCAACCAGCTTTAGAAACAAAACCACAGCTCAGCAACCTTGTTAACGCATCAGGTTGTCACACAGGACAGGCCAAGCTCCTGCAAGCTGACTCTCAAGATCTGTGCGAAGCACGTGGAGGCCCTGATCATTTTCTACAGCTGGGAGACCTCAGTGGCTTTCAGCACCGGATATATACAGCTTCCAAGCTTGCACAACACCTCTTTAACGCGGTGTGTTGCTCTGCTGCTTATGTACAGCAGTGATGTAGCTTGCTGTGACAGACATGTGTAATGGCATGTCGACCCTTTCACTGACAGGCTGGACATTGGCTCAGGGCTTGTTGTTAGAATGGAACTTCAATCAAGCAGAAGCTTTGCGAGCCTTCAAACTGGCATCAGAGGCGGATCCATCTGCACCAATGCCATATTGGGGCATCACCTATGCTCTTGGGCCAGGTGCAAACAGGTGCATGCTCGTGCTGTATGAGTGACATGGCAATGCAGGCTTATCATAGCACCCAAGCTGACAAGGGCATGGTGCTAGCTTAACACCTTGGCTTAGTGGCAGCAGGGATGTGACAGAAGATCGGCAGCCTTACCCCTCCTTTTGCGCAGCAGACTTTGAGCTAGCTGAAAGTGCAGCCAAGACTGCCCTTCAACTGGCTCAGAAAGCTGCTGCTACTGATCCGACTTCTTTGGTAAGTGCTTCAGCTACATATCATCTTGGTTGTTTGCTTTTGGTTCCGCTGTGGATTAAGTCACTCATGATTACATAAACAACTGATCAGCTTCTTGCACAATTTGAGAGGAAAGCAGTCTCTCTTTTGTACTGCTGGACATGTCCAACTGGCATCTGTACTCAGCTGTGTGGCCCTGCAATGCTCTCCCAGCATAGACTGCTGGACGTGTTGCAGGCAAGTCAACAAGATTTGGCATTTGCAGAAGCAGCCTCCCAGCGATTTACAGCTGGAAGCGCCTTGGGCCCCGCCCGCACTGCAGCTGAAGAAGAGTATGCAGAGGCCTTGCTTGAGATTGGACGCACATTCAACAACACAAAAGCATTGGCTATTGCAGCAGAAAGTTACATGAACCTATCACCATGGGACTACTATGCTCAGGTCCGAGGTTACTTTGGCTGCCTATCATGATCTCATGTCTTCAGGGCTCAACAGAGCAGTGCAGAACCATTGCAGGGTACAGCAGTGATGTAGTGACCTAAGCAAGCTAACATTCTTTACAAAAGACTCTCACCCCTGATAACTGTATTGCAGCCCGATGTGCTACGACCATCAGCAGCTAAGGCTGAAGCTTTGCTGACAGAAGTTCTTCAAGAGGACCCCAACAACCCTTTGGCCTTGCATCTGCACATTCACATATCAGAGGCCTCCACCCCTTCCAGGTGCAACACCCCGCTGTGATGTGCTGCCACCTTCAAGTGCATGCCTACTGGAAATTGGCATTGTTTGAGGACCAATGGGTCGCACATCACCTGCCATGTGCACTGGTACCAAAACCAGTACTGACTGCGCAAAGATTTGCTGCATTCATGCACTGATTCAGACTGACAAACTCTAGCAGACTGTGACCACCATGCTGTGCCTTGTGCTGTTGCAAGTCTTCCCAGGGATTCCTGGGTGATATTCATGCCACTTCTGCGCAGTCATGTCAGATTGGTTGCATGTTGCCTGGTCATGGAATCAGCAGACATGGCATGATGGGTGGTGAGCAGGTCTGTGAGCACAGCAGGACGAGGGGAGCCCTCAGCTGACCGCCTGACAGGGCAGGGCCCTTGGAGCCACTCTCAGGGCCACTTGATGCACATGGCCTCTCACACCTTTGTGCGGCTGGGGCGATACCATGACGGCATCCAGTCCAATGTGCGTGCTTTTGCAGCTGATTTGGAAGATGTGAAGCAGTGCAGGGAGCCATACCTGCCAGAGCACAACCTGGAGATGCTCATCTATTCAGCCACCCTAGGCGGTGAGGTAATGCCTCACCTGCATAATGTCACGCTGTCATCTCTAACTTACTCCTATATACATGCCACTCAGCCAAGCATCAGGTGGCTTGTAGGAGTGCTGCTGCACCTGCATTTGATGAGTCGACTATGTATGTTGGTGAGGCGAAGCAAACAGCTGCTCTTGGCTGTGTTGCCCCTCGTTGCCATGAACCAGCAGCCACACTGGGTCTGGCAAAGACAGATGTGTCTTGAACAGGTTGGACAGGCGCTGAGGTATGCCAAGGCTATTCGTGGACAGCCTGATGACTCAAGTCTAGGTATGGCAGGCCTGGGAGGATGGACCCCACTGCTACTTGTTCAGTCTGTGTATGGCCTGTGGGATGGCATATTGCAGAGTCCAGCCCCACCAGCTGATGCTAGAGGGCCTTGCCCAGCTCAAGGTTATGAATATGCCCTTGCGGTCTTCCACTATACGCGCACCCTTGCTCATGCAGCAAGCTGTGCCGCCATACCAGACAGCCTTGCCTGCTCTCGAGCAGTTGAAGAGCTGCATCAGCTACAGGTCTGTCCACTGTTGTCTCTTCAGCATAGCCACTTTCCTCAGCAAGCATGACCGCACGACATTGCTGAGTGTTGTTGCTCACTTTGTTTGAGCTGCACAAGTGCATGCTTGCTGTTGCACGCATGTTTACATCAATACACAGCTGGTAGTGTTTGCGTGATTCAATGATCAGCTTACTGCATTGCATGTGCATGAGCCCACATCAAATTTGGCAAAATGCAAGAGATGTTTCTGGCACAGGTAAGCTGGCCCTCATAATGTGACTGTGATGACGCATGTATAGATGGCTGAGGCCAAGTTGGAAAGGGAGGCGGCAACCCTGCCAGGTCATTGGCCAGGCATCTATGGCTGCGAATACAAGAATCTAAGCACCATCTATCTTCACACTGCCACAGCACGCCTGGCTGTCCTTCAAGGCAACCTCACTCTTGCAGAGGTATCATTTTGCTGAGTTACAGTTCATTCTGATGGCATACTTCTGCTTGATCTAGCTCATGTCAGCAGCAGGCAGGCATGATGTGCATATAGACCGAGAGGACCATTTGGCAGTATTTGGTGTGGATGACTTGCAGAGTGAGCTGAGGAAAGCTGCAGCTGTTGAAGACCTGATGGCTTATCAAGAGGTGTGTCTTGTCACGTAATATGCATGACCACCTGCACGATGTGTTCCACAGAAAGCATAATGCATGATAGATTGTGTGTACTTCATAAAGTACGAACTATCATGATGGATTGCATTTGCCAGCACTTCTTGTCGCCTTGTGTCCACCATTTCTGTGCAGGCACAAGTATGCAGTGCATTGTACAGCTCTTTGCAAGTTCAATATTGCTGTTTGCTGTCAATGTACATATTGTGTCTGTCATTCAAGAGCTGTACAGTGTAGTTGGTCTAGCTCCAAGTTAGTCAGGTACTGACAATGAATGATGCAAATTGTGATTGCTTGGGCTGTCAACTCATGCATGGTACATTGGCTCATGCTAAGGAGATGTGTATGTGCAGCCAGCACGGTTACTGCAGCCAGTACGGCATGCCCTGGGCTATGTGTTGCTTAGCGCAGACAAGAGTGCTGAAGCTGAGCAAGTATATCGGGAAAACCTGGCAGAGCACCCTGCCAATGGCTTTGGTTTGCTAGGGTTGAGCCAGAGCCTAGCTGCACAAGGCAAACTGGAAGAGTCCCAGCGCATCCTGGACACGGAGTTAAAGCAGGCTTGGAAGTTTTCCGATGTATCCATTCACAGCAGCTCTCCATCGTTTTCTGACACGTCGTAAACGCAGCAACTATAAAGCACAATAGGCTATGGTGCACATTGCACTGTCTGTACGTCTATGTACAACATTCTATGTCCATGTAGAATAAGTTGTGGCCTATGCCGACTATGTCCAGTCATCCAATGTGTGGTTTCTGCAACATTTGTTGATAAGGTGTAAAGCTGACCTGAGTGGCGTCTAGTGTGACAGCAAGGCGCATTGCACAGTACCTTATTTGTTGCTGAACACTGTGCAATTCTGTTTGCAGCAACCAAGATATACACATCCTGCAGAATAAGATCATGCTCATTGCACATACAGCTGTGATTTGGCAACTCAGATTTCGAAGCAAAGCAGTTGCATGCAGCTGTGCAGTGACTAAGTTCCTCACGGAGAGTATGGAAAAATGACTCACCGGTTCATTTGTATGACTATACTAGACTTAGTGTAACGTGGACATCACAAACCATTAACTCTTGCATGAAAGACAACCCTCCCAGTGCTAGCTTTGCATCTGTACACAAGGCTATATGCTGACTGAAGAGCATATTTTCTGTGCTGCTGTACGCAGCCAGCAGGGAATGCACCAATTACTATGATACGCATGCGCTTGGGATCAAAGAGCAGACCTCTGGACCTGAAAAAGGCACTACATTCTAGACAACTCTCACACTGCACCCCACCACCTTTTACTCATGGCAGCTTGAGAATGGCAGCTTGAGAATGGCGGCTTGGCGCTCTGCAAATCCACACGCACGACGGTCGCACATGCAGACCATTTCATGTCATGCAAGCAGGTCCCCAAATTTGTCTTCTAGATACTGCAACTTTTCTGATCGCCCTCGCAGACTGTCCCAATCATCATGAGCTACAGTGATCAGCTGCCATCCAGCTGCTTGCAAATGCCTCTGCTTCATGAGCGTAGGTCCCAGAGGCTGCCCAGTGTTACGAGACCTATGGCTGGGCCCGTCCGCCTCAATTGCGCTTTTGAGCTGGGGCAAGCTGACATCAACAGCATAGCCAGTAGATGCGTCCTCCTCTACATAGTGCAAGCCAAGCCCAATGACTGTAGTGACAATGTCTCTAGCGTAATATGATCCCTGCTTGCTGCGCTTGTTGTCGACTTCAGTGTCCCACAACAGCTTAGCAGCCTCAAGAAGCCCTTGCTTGTCATACAAAGCGATGTCAACACCAGCTGTGTTGGCCTCGAGTGCGACCTGCAACAGGTGGTCATGCAAGAGATTGAGTGCAGACAGGAAGTTGCTGTTGTGTTGCAGCCAGCGTTGTGCATTGACCCTCAACTCAGCTCATGTTTCCACGGCCAACAGTAAACAGTAAACAGTCAAGCAAGAACTGTTCAAGGGTTGAAACCCAAAGGCAGGAGTCAGCAGACGGAGGCAGGGCAGCATGACATGGAGCGGACCTGGTGCAGCTGCATAAGCACAGCTTTGTTGCTGAAGCTTGCCCTTGGCCGGCTGCATATCTCAGCCCAGATGAGTGAGAAGAGAGGTGTCCCTTGCTGCTGCAGCACTGACAGGGCCCACCCACATGTTGCTAGCTGCCTTGGCCCAAACTTGCTCAACCCTGAATCAAGCAGATCATGGGTTATTGCATCACAGCAAATCTGACACCAGGTTGCACAGCATCGGTTTTTGCAACAGATGAGCAAAGGCTGTGTATCAGCAGCCTTTGGCATGCAAATGCAATACTGGTCTAAACGTGCGTCCAAGCTGTCATGACAAGCAACTATTTTGTTGCTGCAGCCATCTTGTTGATGATAATCTGATCAAGGCAGCATCCTATGACTAAGTTGCACATTGCCAGGAAGGACCATGCAATGCACACCTGTCTGACCTGTGACATCATCTGCCTTGAAATAGTTGGAGAGTATCTGCAAAGCTGCATGAGGCTGATGAAGCAGTATGGCGCAGCCCCACAAGAGAGCTGTCATCTGCCTAGGGTTCAGCTCACAAAGGCGTTCAGCCATCCTGCCATCCAGAATGTGTCCCAGTGCAGGATTGCAATGGCGTGCTGTGGCCAAGCCCCAGCAAACATGCGCAGCTTGCGTAGGCGTCAGGCTTTGCCAGCCGTGCTTTTGACCTACCTGCAGACCGCAGTGAGTCAGCACTTGTGCTTCCGTCGCTGCAGGCATTATACAGGTGAAGGCATGCTGCATCTGGTGATCTGGAGCAAGGATGCAGACCGAATTTCAGTTGCAGCTTCTGTGCATTGAAACATGCACGGACACAGACCAGACAGCATGACCAAGCAGTGGTCAATGCTATGCTCTGCTGGCACATGTGCTGTGCCAGCACAACAGCAGCTGTACGGCAAGTGATTCTTCTGTGAACTACCAGCAAGAGATGAAATGTGGCAAGCTGTGTGCATGACCTGCCTGGGGTGTTGACCTGAATCAGCGCATCTGTTTCGCTTTCATACACTGCTCCGCCTCCCAGAACTGCCAATGCCCAGATGCAATCACTGCTAGTCCCTGCTGAGAGGCACTCCAAGGCTGCCAATGAGGGATACTGGGCGGTGGTTGAATACACGCCAAGATAGTCAGCAGAGCAGGGGCGAGGGGGGGTGACCTGCAGAGCCTCTACCAGCCCCTTCACCTCCCTTTGCCTTGTCTGCATATCTCACAAAACTCATGTGCAATAGTGTCTATACATGTAGCTCTTCAATGCATTGTTGCACAGATTGCTTTTGGACGCAGCAACAAGATGGCACAGCCAGCGCATCAGGCACCAGATGTTTGTCATTTCAGAATGCATCAGCTAGACTTTTGAGTCTGTCAATATGCAAAGTCAGGACAGCACACCAGGGAGTATCTGGCAGAAGCTGAGAGTCTCTGGCACTGCATTGCAATGCCGTGAAGTAGAACAGCAGCCTCAGCTGGAGTTGGGCCATGCACGATTTGGCCTGCACCTGCCTATACATCATCAGAAAACTGTTTTTGTCCATGTTCCATGTGGTGCATGAAACAATGGTGAAGCTTGGTGTACCTGTGACAACCTTCTGCATGCATTTTGATACCAAGCTGGCCATGTTGCTTGAATATCTGCTGAAACTATAGAGAGACCTGTATTGACGGTGTTGCCAGCTGCCCGTAGAAACGCACAAACATGTCTGATTTTGACAGGATGGGATTTGATCCTTCTTGGAAATGCTCCTACAAATGCGGTAGAAGCTCCTGACTATTCTAAAGGCGAGAACGGCAGGCGAGTCCATTCGCACATGCAGGTTCTCTGAAAACGCGAGTGTGACGGTCAGTCACCTGCTCGGGTGCTGCACCATGTGTCAGGAAGACTTCTCAAAATAACAGTTGGCATGCTCATTGCAACGCTAGGAGGCGCTGGACAACGCGTGATATGTAACGCTGCTGAACCGCAGCATCACGCGTATCGACCTACGTTCTGGCAGCGATGACACAAAGCGTCCTAGCGCAGCACTACGCCACTCAATGCGCCGTTGCGATGCCATCGACACATCGCAGCGCAAATTTGTGTGACCAAGAGGTCAAAGGTGATGCGCAACAGCGACTCACGTTTGACGGTCTGGTCAACGCCATGAGAGCAGAGCTGCTGCGCTAGGTCGCTTGGACCAATTCAACAACGCACGCACGACGAAGGCACGCAACATCTGAGCAATTGTTGTGTCAGTTGCGTCAACATTATACTTCGCCAGCACGGCCTGCCCGGGACTGCTCCGATCACACACAGACAACTCCGTCAAAGACTTGCGTTCAAGCACTAAGACCTTTTGATCGCATCGAAGCCTACATGAACGTAGGCCTGATGAATATAGGCAACACGCTCATCAACACAGGCCCATAGCAACTTGCAGCAAGGTCAGCTATGCACACGCCGGCGGTGTCAGCGGCTGCAAGCGGCAGCGCTTGTGCCCACCGTTGCAAGCAAAGTCCAGGAGACGCAGCACCCAGGGTATTGTGTCTCACGAAGCACCAGCAGAGCCACAGGTCTCCAACGGCAGCCCAAAGCTTGACTGGGTCAGGTGTGCAGGCGCCTACCTCTGGTGGTTTGCTTGAAACCATTTGTTGCAATTTGGACAACATCAGTGGGGTATGCAGGGAGCTCGAGGAGGCTGCTGAAGAGGATGAAGACATTGCTGACATACTGCAGGGAGCAAAAGGGGACCCGGTCATTATCCAACAGCGGGTAAGCTTGCCACTCATGTTGCTGTTAGGCTGCGCTGCATCAGCTCTTGTGCCGAGAATCATGATATATGCGTTCACAGATCAAGGCAAGCATGGAAGGCAAACGCACCAGGCTGATCAGTGAGAACGCTGGAGAAAGAGAGCAGATGGATGTTGAAATAAGGGAGGTTGATCCCTTCAATCTCTGGGTAAGAGCCAGTACCTCAGGATCTGCACATCAAGGCAGCAGTGACAAACCTTGCGTCAAAGCTCTTCACAGGGCGGCTCTCACAGGGGGAAGCAGTGCACTGATTGCAAGCTGCACACGCATCTCATACACCCCTAGCATTTCATGCAATCTGTGCATCCAGATTGTACGATGTTGTCACAAACTCACCACCACAGAACACTGAAACTGACCACTGACCACTGCTGTGTTCAGATGTGGTTTGAGCTGTATAGACCGCCTTCGCCGCGCGAAGTAGAGCTGTTTGAGGAGGTGTTGGCCAGCTGGTTCATGATGGGTCGCTTGGGCGCCTACAATGCACAAAACCTGCAGGTCAACTAAGTTCCTCTCTTGTAACAATAAATGTTCACAAAGCTGTTGACACTGTCTTATGCATGAACAGCACAGCAAGAAGCTATACACACATCCTTCTGGATGTCTGCTGCTAGGCTGTGCCACACCATGAGGGCACAGGGTGCTAGTTAGTCAGACATACCTAACCACATATGTGCAAGCACAGATGCTGTATGTAGCTCCTGGCATGGGCAGTCTATCAAAGATGTCAACAGCCTTTGCAGACGTGTTCACCCGTTCAGGCGGTCCTGATTGGCAGTTGTCCAGTGCTGATGTGCGCCAAATGCTGAACAGGTGTTCTACAAAGCAAATGAGGACATCAGCTATATGGACTATGAAGCTGAGGAATGCGATAGTGGGCTACACGCATTCTTTCACGACATGACACAAATAGAGCTGCAAGACAACTGGGCCAGATGTTGGTGCGTATCTGTCTGCTACAGCCTGCTTTGCTTGCTGCATCATGGTTGGGCCAAGCAGCGAGTGCATGTCTACCATATGTCAAATTTTAGCTGGAAAGTTGGAAATGATAGCACTGAAGCGCTGCGCCAAAGTGCCTTCAGCTGTGCAATGCCACTGCAGCTTTTTCATAAAGCAAGCGGTCCTGAGTCATGTGTTTACAGCACACAAGGCTCAAACATTGACGAACTTGTTTTGCTGATGTGTTGAAACTGCTGCCAGTCTTCCTTGACTCCAGCACAACTGATGCTAATGCGTGCTGGCTGCACTTGTCACTGCCTCACACATACAGTTGTTCATTTACTGCTTCATCAACTGACTGCAGGGTCAATTTGGGCACAGCTGATGAGCTAGCCTTGGACATGCTCATCAATGCTCTGTCCAACTTCAGCAGAGAGTGAGCTTTTCTGCAAAGACTTGATATACATACTGAATGCATGTACCAGATGCTGCATCTTTCTGGAGCCTATACGCTTTGCTGCCATTTGCCGCATGTGCTGGTAAAACAATAGAGTAGAGTCAATTTATATGCTATTGATAGATCGGACCTCAAATACACCTTCCCAGGGATGCACTGATTTATAGAGCCTGGTCATGTGCTGTTTATTGACTGTGGCAGGATGAGTGCAACACTGGGCAACTTTGTGACATAGTTCTCCTGCTGTCTTGAAGTCTCAAGTGGAAGCAATGTTGGTTGACGCAAGCTCACATAGTGAACTGGCTGCAGGAACATGGGTATCAAAAAACTATACATTGGCGGAGAGAATGAGGACTGGGAGATTCCTGTCACCCCCCTTCCCAAGGTGCGCATCAGTATCTTGTATGTTGCTTTGTGTTGCTTTGTGTATAGCATGGGGCATGTTGTTACAAACAACATGATGTTGTTAGAACTGACACAAGTCTGCTGGGATGCAGGCCAAGATGGATCCCATGCAAGGTCCAATAGACCCTTTGGACTACTGACAGAAGCGTATGCCAACCTATTTTATTGAACAGAATGTGGTCAGACATGAGTGCTGCCAGTGATAGCTGCACGACTGAGCACTGCGCATGCAACAATTGCTCGCAACCTGAAGCAATGAGTTGTGTGCACATATAAATTTGCCAGCTGCAATCTCAAACAAAGCTGTACTATGGGCATTGTGGTTAGATCTAGGGCGTAACAGAAATGCAAAGTAAACCCCCTCAAATGCACTTCTCCCCTCTGCATGCTAAGTTACTATACACAGACCATACAGTGTCTTTATGATGCATCATGCTTGCATGATTTGTTATGGAGGTCATGTGTTCTTGAAGGTTTTGAGAAAGGTGAGCATGATAAGGTTGTTTCAAAGAAACATCAAGGGCCTGTTCAAGACAACGTAGTCAATGTTGGCTGCTTCAGCAGGGATGTCCTGTCCGGCATTGTCTGCAATTTGTGACAGACTTTTCCGAGGCAGACGAGCTGAGCAGTTACCTCAATCACTTCTCAATGCTGATATATATACCAGATTCAGATATACCCACAGTATGAGAAAGACTCGATTGCAATGCCTCACTATCCTTACTAAATGCACACAATTGCAGAAGCTTATAAGCTTAATTAAGTTACACTACAGGGCAGCTAAGCTTTGTTTGATCATGATAAGTCTTGCATGTGGAAAGTGCTCAATGGGTCCATGCTCAGGACAGGGATAGCCAGCCATGAACTGCTGTCGCAATGAGGCCATGTGATCAGCGCCCATCTGTAGCAGCCGAGCATGCCAAGGACCAGCCTCTGTCATCACCTGCACACCATAGAGATGTTAGCACACGAGCAGACAATCCACAAGGCTTTTGGCCCAATTCGAACTACACTTTGTGTTCTCCATAAGCATGAAGACTGCTCACTGCCTCAACACATGGACCACTGAAGGGAGTCAATATGCCAATGTACAGCATGATTAGAGTCATTGCTTGACAGACGTCAAATATCACCTGCCAAAATTCGTGTATGTTTCTCCAACGCATGGCAAAGGTTGGCTGCTCATCAGCGAGCAGTATACCTCTTTCCTTCAGTGCAACTTCAGGTATCTGCTCCTCCCAAGTTATTGTCTACAATGGACACACACAATACGCCCATTGCTCGGGTTCTTGCAGGACAACACAACAACAGCTACCGCAAGTCACATGCACTATGTGGAGGCAGCTTGAACGTAGACCAGAAATTGTCCATGCTAATGCAACAAGGTTTGGTGGTCCTGCACGCCTCAAAATGGGTTGTGTTACCGACAAGTGAATTGTGTCAATACAACTGTTCAATGCAACTTCAAAGCTGCACCTTGACAGATTGCTTGTGGCTGCTTTCAGCAAAAGCCTTTGGCTTGTTGGTTGACAGGTCAGCCAGGCGCTGCCAAGGCCCTTGCTGCTCCACTTGACTGGGCCAGAAGGTTACAGCCAGCATGCCGCCTGCATGCACTGCTGTCGCTCAGCCTGAGACTGTTCCTCCAAGCAGAGAGCAAAAGCATGGGGGCCAACAACAGGGCTTGGAGACACAAGCTTGTGGGCAGTCGTCTTCAACAGCAGTGAATGGGATTCAGCTCTAAGAATACAACTTGGAGCTATACCTCGCCCAGCTAGCATGCACCAGCAAAATGCAGGGTGATTGCAAGTGTGGGTGACATTGCATACTATGCATGCAAGTCTGGAATGAGCTGACCTGGAGCTAGAGTGCTGACCCAGTTTGCTAAAGTCAGGTGTGCCTGAGGCAGCTGCTGCAGGCCAAACAGAGAAAATACCCCAGCAGCATCTGGGAATCTAGATGCCAGGTCGCAAGTATCTCCAACCTCAGCCCTGGCCCTGTCACTGTGCATAACAAACGAGCGGTCACGTAGCCACGGAAATAATACAAGAGCATGATGGATGAGCCAGGCATAGGAGGAAGCAGGGTCACTGTTTCACCTCTGTGCCTGGCTCACAGGAAAACCAGCAGAATCCCAGTGAGCACTTGCTCAAAAGTGATAAGCAGCAACAGAAGATGCTCAGACACTACATTGTGGATATAAAAGAGCCACATTTTCCATCTGTAGATGAGAGCAGCGAGGAGTGAACAACCCCAATTGATAACCTTGGCGTCACTACAATGAACCAGACTGTCTGAGCGTCGATGCAGCCAGCTGGAGATGGACAGATTCTTGCAAAACCACCTTTTCCTAAGGAAAGGCTCTGCTATGTCGACACTGCAGATTGTCTGCACTGTCTTTGGCTGCTTGCTGGTGATTGGCCCTGGCGGCGAGCTTGGTTGCAGTGGCCATGGAATCGTCAAGAAGATGCCTTTTTGATGGCAATACATCAGCTCACAGCTTCATCACTTTGGCTATATGGTTCTGATGACACAGGTAGAGGACTGACCTGACTCCAGCTTCTTTACACCGTGCATTTGCCAGATCAACCATGCCTTCTGCCAGATCAATGCCAATGATCTGTCTGTCATCTGAAAATGAGTTTGCTAACATCACCAGCTCATGGCCTGCACAAGCCTGCCAACCGCGGTCCAATGTGTTCTACATAAGGATGACTGTACAGAAGCCACAATGCTAGCCACTTTGCGATCACACAGTGGGCATGATACCTGGACCACATGCTGGCACCAAAATCAAGCCAGGAGGCAACTTCTGTGCTAAGAAGCGCTGCAGTGTGTGCTGTGTCCACGGCATGAACCGGGGTACCAAGTGCCTGCAATGAGGCCACAGCATCATATACTATCAGCAGCAGTGCTTTGGATGGCCGCCCAACAGTTAAGTCTGCGCGATTAGCGTTGTTTCGGAGCTACACTTTTCGTATTGATCTGCAATCTGACTCCACGATCTCCTCAGCAACTCCTGCCGTTGTTTGACTGACATCCTGACCACAGACTGTCGTTTGGTGGTACAGCTCGACGGCAGGCAGAATGAAACAACCTCGCCAACGAGCAGTCCGGTAGGAACTGATACTGAACAGCAGTTTGATTAAAGTCGGCGACCAACTGTGCACAGCAGCGTCACAGTGCCACCGCCACTGAGTGCTTCTTATCCTGCTATTATTCATGCATGCCGTTACTCTGCGTCAGTAAGGGTCAGGGAGTTTCGCAACTTGCTTGCAGATCAAGCAAAAGAAGAAGAGCATGTCGTAAAACGCTCGAAGGCTTAAACGCGCAAGCTTGCAAGCTTTCCGACGTCACCGCGTCAACAAATTTTGCAATTTGTCCGTCACTGCTTCAAGTGTGCCCGCCGAACTTGTCGGCTAAAGACTCGCACATATTGCTCAAAGCAAGGGTCCGGCCCTGTGCCGTGGTTAAGGTCGCTCTGCACTGGTCGGTTGTTGTGCAGCATGGAAGGAGCTCAGGACGGCTGCATTCACAACTACGTCGTTAGTGCTCATAAGCCAACAGCAGTGAGGCATTCCGTGGTCGGCAACTTCACCAGCCCATCGGACTTGAATCTGATCATTAGGCATGCCCCTGTACCATGCAAGTAGTTGTACCTATAGAATCTTTTCATGAGTCGCAACAAAACATGCAATTGCTGTCTGCAGCAAAGTCACACGGATCGAGATATATACTCTCACTCCAGAAGGGCTGAAGGTACAAGTTGTTTCACTACTGCTGACTCAAGCTGCACAAACGCCTGTTGTGTGAACTGAGAATGTTGGGATTTGCAGGACATAGCTGATGTTCCCATATATGGCCGCATTGCCTCAATGGAGCTGTTCAGGCCAGCGGTGGGTGCTGTGCCTTGATTGCTTGCGAGTCCCTTTGCCAATGATAATCAGCCTCAACTCGACCGCTGTCTCTGTGCAGGGGGAGAAAAAGGATCTGCTGTTTTTCACTACAGAGAGATACAAGTTCTGTGTGCTGTATTGGGATGCTGAAAGTAGGCCAAAATGCTTTCCTGTCTGACCAAGTGAATTGCATTGGACATCATTTTGCTTGACACTTGCACTTCATCTTAGCATCTCCATTCTTGTTTATCCAGATAATCTGCAAACCAGAGCCAGTGGTGATCTTGCTGATCGCACTGGGCGCCCCGTTGAGCATGGGCAAATTGGCATCATTGACCCTGATTGCCGGGTCCTTGGGGTGCAGATGTATGATGGTCTGCTCAAGGTCAGCCTGCACTGCACCACTTATTGTTGCCCATGCATGCCTTTTTTCCTGGCACAGTGTGTAGGGCTGCGAGCTCAGCCTTAAAATACTTGCTAGTGTAGGGCCTAGCTGTTGCTGCCTGAGTTTCAAAACCTGGGGCATTCTCAGCAGGGTCAACTGCTGTCTCCTGCCAGTCATCTTTTCTCTGCAATACACAGTTCAGCTGCCTTTGTGTGACTGTGTCTGTCCTCCAAAGTGTGGTTCCTCATGCAGATCATTCCCATGGACTCCATGGGTTTCCACGAGGCTTGTAACATTCGAGTTGATGAGCTACAAGTTCTGAGCATGGAGTTCTTGTATGACTGCCACCGGCCTACTGTGGCACTGCTGTACCATGACAACAAGGATTTGCGCCACCTCAGAACCTATGAGATCTCTCTCAAAGATAAGGTGTATCTTCTTGCCAACTCCTTGCCTAGACTCTTCATGATGCATCCAATCCATGGTGCGTGACACGAGGGCGATTGTCTAGCTTCACAGTCTCATTAAGGTTGCTGTACGTCCAAAGCGGCAGTCACGTGTGAAAAGGCGCTTTTTGTGCACTTGACAGGTTGGGTCAACTGCATAGGTTGGGCAGAACTGGCAGCTGTCAGTGCCATACTGATGTGACTCTGACAATCTATTTTGTAGGAGTTTGTTGAGGGTCCTTTCAGCCAGAGCAACCTAGACCCTGGAGCTTCCATGCTCATCCCTGTGCCTGGGCCTCAAGGCGGGGTGGTTGTCATAGGGGAGTCTGTCATTGCCTACGTGCGCAAGAAGCGTAGCGCAGATGACCAGGCTGTCAAGTCTATACAGATCAACGCTACAATTATCAAGGTACAGCACAGGCAACTGTCATCAGTGGTCATGGGCATAGCAGACACATTGTCATCAGTTTGTGTCTTTGCTACATGTGTCTGCCTGTCTGGCTTTGTTTGCCCACCTCATACATAGCTGCAACTACAGCAAATCACAATCCCATCGGCCTATCGCCGCACACATAGTGTGCTTTCTTATATGTCTAGAGTGTCAGGTCCATGACAAATAGCCGCACCCCTAGCTGCATCTCAGACTGCAATCCCTGGTCTGCTGTTGCACCATACAGGCCAGGAGCCTAAATCAGTAAGGATGCACATGATGTGCAGGCAGTGGGGCGGGTGGACCCAGATGGGTCCCGATATCTGCTGGGGGATACCCTGGGCAACCTGCACATGCTGGTCCTCAGCCATGATAGCCAAAGAGTGGTTGGCCTCAAACTGGAAGCTCTAGGCCGCATCTCTGCCCCCTCAACCATATCCTACCTGGACTCTGGTGTTGTCTTTGTGGTATGCCCCATATGTCCTTACGGCAAGGCAGCCTATGTTGATGCACTTGAAGCTGCTAGCGTCTTGCTTGCCCTGAATGACCACGTCCTTGATCTGCATATGAGTAATGCCATTGGCAACAAGATGTTACTCAGTTCAGACATGCTGTAGCCATGAACAAAAGGCAGGCTGCATCATACCTAGTGCTAAGACAGCATTGAGGTGAGCAAGCAGAATGTCGCAGCCAGTCAACACCCACAAATGTCTGAGTTGAAGGTGTGTTCTGGCGTATACAAAACCCACTAAAGATTACAGCCCTGTTGGGAGTGATGCAGCTTGGTATGTGTGTGTGTTGCAGGGCAGCCTGTATGGGGACAGTCAACTGATAAGGCTGCAGGCTGAGGCAGTGGACCCAGCCCAGCCCAGCAACTTTGTGGAGGTCATGGATGTGTGGACCAATCTGGGGCCCATCATTGACTTGGCTGTGGTAGACCTGGAGAGGCAGGGCCAAGGGCAGGTGGTGACTTGCAGCGGGAAGGGCCCTGACAGCAGCCTGAGAATTGTGCGCAATGGCATTGGCATGATTGAGCAAGCTGCTGTGGAGCTGCCTGGTCAGTGCTAAGCTACTATATTGCTGTTGCTGAGTAATCTTTCTGGTCTGGACGTAGCATATGTGCAGATGTCAGGGCACAGTGGCTAGATTTAGCAGAACAGCAGTTTGGTCTCTTCAGTCATTGGCACCACATGTCAGTGTGAAGGCTGTTCAGAGAGCGTGTTGTTGGCCATCTAAAGTTTTGGGTCTACATTAACAGCTGACGGTGCAGCCAAACTGCCCTGCACAAGGCAGGGTCAGTATCGCTTATTTTGTTTTGCAGTAAGGTTCCTCAAAACGCGCTTTGTCAAATGGTGCAGGCATCAAGGGAATCTGGAGTCTGCAGAAGAGCAGCAGTGACAAGTTTGACACATACCTGGTGTTGGCCTTTGTTGGGGAGACCCGCATTCTAGAGATCAATGCTGAGGATCAGCTAGACGAGGCAGAGATTGATGGCTTTGATGCTGAACAACAGGTGCAGACACGCTGTGTCTTTCTCAAGTCATCATCTCAGCATGACTTTAGCAGAGAGTTGGAATGCATATGTGTCAGGGTTGTTGACCTTGAGCTAAAAGGCAGCATTCCCATCTTCAGCTTGAGCTGTACTTAAAAGGTGGCTCTGTTAAGACAGACAAATGGTAGTAGAAGAACTGAGATGGTATGGTGATTGCAGACGCTCTATTGTGGCAACATGGTTGGGGACCAGATGGTGCAGGTCACCTCCGCTGGAGTGCGCTTGCTAGCTGCACAGACAGGCGCCCTCCACCATGAATGGCTCCCCCCCTCAGGCCTGCAAATCAACCTTGCCTCTGCAAGCCCCTCTCAGGCTAGTCCCCAACACACCCACCCTGCCCTTCCCTGTCCTACCCTATAGTCCAAACCTGCCCTGCTTCATCTTGGTGTTGTCCCAATTAAAAAATTGTATATGAGTCAGCAAGGCAAGACATATATGAAGCGTGTAACACCTTCATATATGTCTTGCCTTGCTGACTCACATACAGTTGGGTTCAATTGGGACAAGTTGGTTGCTTCAACGATGTGCAGGCCAGTTGACTGACAAAAGCTTCAAGGTTGATGTACTCGTGTCCTATGATATCTTGGTTGCATGTGCAGCTGTTGGTGGCAACTGGGCAAGGCAACATTGCATACTTGGAGGTGGAGGGCAACAAGCTGAAACAGGTGGCTCACCACAAGCTGGAGGTGGAAGTGGCCTGCCTGGACCTTACCCCCTTAGGTCAGACCAACACTGCCTGTGCCTGAGTGCAAAGGAATGACATAACTATTGTACGGTGGTACTTGGCATGATCGGTAAACCCATTGGCAGGTCTTGGGTTTCAGAATTGAGCTGAGCCTTCACTAGTCCTTTCACCAACTTGAGTGTTTGGACTGTACTTGTCTCAAGCAGGCAATCGCTGCACAGTCATAAAAGGCATGAATTGCATGCCGACCTGACCATATTGCTTATGGGATCTGTTTTGCATCAGCAATCACATGCTACTGCAGCAGCTTCTGCTTGATTAGTGAGATGAGTGAGGGGTGATGGGATTCAGGTGAAGATGAAGAGAGGGCAGGACTTGCAGCAATCGGCACCTGGCAGCAAGAGTTGCTGTTGTTCAGTCTGCCTCACCTGCAACCCTTGCAGTCTGAAGAGCTGGGAGAGGTGCTGCTCTGACTTCTGTTTTGCACCATCTTATTGCATGCCACATAAGCACCACCGCATGCACATGCATCACATCAAGGCACGACTCACACAACAGACCAGGTAGACTGTTCTGACAGACAAAGCTTTGTTTTAGCACAAAGTACCAGCATTCAACTCGTACATTGTGCCAATGCATTGCGTCAAGGTCAGCATAGCAGCAGCTTGCGCTCACAAGATGTTGATATCCTTAGCACTGCAGCTCTGTGCACAGCTCAAAGTGTATCTGAGGGTGAAGCCAAATCCAGATGTGGTGCTACAGGTGATTCCCAGAAGTGTGTTGTTTGCACAGTTTGAGGGAGTCCCATACCTGCTGTGTGCTCTGGGAGATGGCCACCTATTCACCTTCCACATCAACGCACAAACAGGCACGTTGCTCAGTTCACCAGTCTGCTTGATGAGACTTGTACCAAGCATATGCAGCTCTTTGCACACTTCACAGCAGAATTCAATCTCAGTAGTTGCAGCAGGATAATGAACAATGAAAGCATGACAGGCAGAGTTTTTGCACATGTAAGGCATACCCAACAATGCAATCAGCATGCCAAATTTCAGCGGCCATACATGCCTTCTGCCCTTGCTCATGCTCATGCTCATACAAAGGTGGATTTGCAGGTGAGCTGAGTGAGAGGAAGAAGTTGAGCTTGGGCAGCAAGCCTATCACCCTCAAGACCTTCCAGAGTAATGGAGTGGACCATGTCTTTGCTGCCAGTGACCGCCCAACTGTCATCTACAGCAGCAACAAGAAGCTGCTCTACTCCAATGTGAATGAGAATGAGGTGAGCTGCCGGCAGCCTTATGGCACTCTGGTGTCACGCCTTTCCTCTTGGTTGCCCACCATTGCACATGCACATGCCAGTAGGGTGGCAACCCACTCCTGTGAGCCTTATCTGGTTGGCAGCAGTGCAGGTCTCAATGCAGCATGACATTGGCTGCCAAGTACGTGCATCACCGTAAATGCATAACAATGACAGACCATCTTCGCACTGCAAGAAGGGTCAGTTTCACAATTGCCAAGGCTTCATGCAATGCTGCCGTGCAAGAGTCAAGACAAAAGTGCATGCAGGTGAATGTGATGACCAGCTTCAACAGCGCCAGCTTCCCAGACAGTCTGGCCATTGCCAAGGAATCAGGGCTGACCATTGGCAGCATTGATGAGATTCAGAAGCTGCACATCAGGGCCGTGCCCATGGGGGAGCAGGCGCGCCGCCTGGCTCACCAGGACTCCTCCCATACCTTCCTCGTCACCACCTCCTCAGAGCCCTCAAGTATGACTCTGCGACCCTGTTGCTTCATGTCGTTTCGTTGAGGCAATGCATTGTACGTTTGTGCATATGCATACGCATCAAAGGTGAATCGTAGCCGCTCGGCAATTTGACCTTCAACTCATGTTATCAAGTATCCATGGCAAGCAGAGACTCACAGTTGCGCAAGCTGAACTGTTGTCTCAATCACTCTAACAGCTACTCTTGACACAGCCTGCATTTGTGATGGCCTGCAGGTAGTGGTATCAGTCAAGAGCAGGTGCGATTGATTGATGACCAGACCTTTGAGACAGTAGATATGCTACCTCTGCACAGGCATGAGATGGCCTGCTCCTGCACCAGCCTCACCCTGGCTGATGACCCCAACCCCTACTATGTGGTGGGCACAGCCTATGCCATCCCTGATGAACAAGAGCCCACTAAGGTACAGCGTCAAGTGCTGTGTTGCTGCCTGACAGCAATAGATCGCGGTTTTGTGGTGCATGCATACAGTCTGATTCAAGAAAGCATGGAACACATTTAGTGCAGGTGCACGCGTGTAAGGATCACAACACCTGCTGTCTCAGCACATGCAACTGCTAAGATGCATATGAGATTTGGTGATGTTATGTCATGGTTGCTGTGCCATGGTTGCTGTCACAATGGTGGCATGTTTACAGGGCAGGATCTTGGTACTGGAAACCAAGCCTCAGCAAAACAAGCTGCACATTGTGTGTGAAAAGGAGACCCGAGGCGCTGTCTACACCATCACAGGCTTTCAGGTACAACTCACGCCCACTATTTGCATACGCCTTCACTCAAACCATGCTGCACTTCTCTCTTGTCAGTAGGCAATTCACCTGGCTGTTGCGTTTCTCTCCTATCAGTAGGCAAATTACTTGGCTGCTGCATGACCAGCAAGGTGCTGGCATGTACACTGGCATAGCTTTGCCACTGTCTCCCACAGTCAAATTGTATACAGCAGATAGATATTATGTTTTGGTGTAAACCTAAGCTTGTCAGAGCTGTGTCACCTGCAGAAACATGCGTGACACACACTAAAGCTGACCTTAAAGAGTGTAGCATTGCTGCAGCAGTAGATTCTGATGTTGCAGGGTAAGCTGATAGCAGGTATCAACAGCCGGGTGCAGCTGTATGACTGGCAGCTACAGAAGGACTCCAGCAGAGGGCTGGTGGCTGGGGCAGGCCAGTCTGGCCTTGTTCTGGCTCTCTACCTGGCCTGCCGAGGAGACTTTATTGTTGTGGGTAAGCATTTGATCTGTTGTGTCTGGCCTGCCAACCATTGTTGGGGGCCAAGGCTTGTCAATTTCATGGATTTGTAAGCATGTGAGTCAGTGTACATCCTGATGTCCATTGTTACATGACATAGTGTGTAGCCATCACTATCATTCAAACGAGCAACAGCAAGTTGTGTGATGCAGGTGATCTGATGAAGAGCATCTACTTGCTGATGTACAAAGCAGAGGAAGGTGTACTGGAAATCAGAGCTAAGGACTTTCATTCTAATTACATGACTGCTGTGGACATCCTAGATGATGACACCTACCTGGGAGCTGAGATCAGCTACAACTTGTTCACAGTCCGCAAGAATAGCGATGCTGCTGCTGATGAAGACAGGAATCGGCTCGAGGTACTGCCTAGTCATGGTGCATTTTTGCATGAGGAAGCTTATAATGGTGATAAGATGGTCTCATTCTATGACATGAGCTGCGTGGGTTTCTATACATGTCTTGCACCCAATCTTGAGTCTCAAACTCACCTGGAGATCTGCTGAAATCCGGCATTTGCACACAGAATGCCAGTTTTCAGCAGATCCCCAGGTACGTTTGAGACTCAAGATTGGGTGCAAGACATGTATAGAAACCCACGCAATTCCCCTGGGTGTGATTGAATGCTCTGTAGCTTGTGACCAGGAAGATACATTCTGTCTTGCCATACAGCCCTGAGTGCTACTCAGGGAAACTGAGTGTTCTAAGCCCAGTGGTGATGATTAACCTATACTGTTGCAAGTAAATGCTGTCAGATGAAGCGCAAATGATGACTGTGTCTGCTCAGGTCGTTGGGGAGTACCATTTGGGTGACATGGTGAACCGCTTCCAGCATGGCAGCCTTGTCATGCAGCTTCCTGACAACGAGACTGCACAGATCCCCACTCTGCTCTTTGGGACTATCTTAGGCATCATAGGAGTTATTGCCAGCATACCTCGTGAGCAATATGAGTTTTTGGCAAGATTACAGGTACTGCAAAGCCTGCTTGCCCTGCACAATTACAACGATGCATGTTTTAGAATAGTTTTGGCAATGCTTTTTGCTCACAAACTCACTTGAAGCACGGTGTGCATGACATAATATGCTTTGCTCATCTGCAGGCATATGTGCAGTTGACAACATAAGTCTGTCCAATTTTCTTTTTTGTTTTTTTCTCACAACATAAGTTAAACTGTCATTCTCACCTTGAGTTTGGTCAGCAACTTGCTGCCTGATGCTCGCATCTGTAAGCAAAGTATCAATAGTTTGTGTGTAATAATGTGGTTTGGTGTGTGTAGGACTGCATGCGACAAGCAGTAAATGGGGTGGGTGGCCTAAGCCATGAAGAATGGAGGTCATTCAGCAGTGAGCGTAAGAAGGGCGAGTGCAAGAATTTCATTGATGGTGATTTGATTGAGCAATTTACTGATCTGAAACGAGATACAATGCAGTGGGTGGTTGACCGTATGGGAGATGGAGTGACCATAGAAGAGCTCAGCAAAACTGTTGAAGAGCTCAGTCGATTGCACTGATTATGTACCAATGTACCATACAAGCACTTGCACAATGTGTTGTGATCAGCACAAATTTGCATGCGCACTATGCAGTCATTGTGCAAGCCCTGTTGTGCCACCACACATTTCTGCTGTCACGTGAATCAGCACAACATCTGATGTACAGCTGTATGAAAATGCGTGAATGTCTTGGAGCGGTATGGCAACTGCTTCTTGAAATCATCATTGTTCCTAGCTGCCATTCAAGTTTTCGCCTGTGTGGCCTCCTGCCTTTCAGCCAATCCGCAAGATTCCAATCAGTGTGACCGCCTTGTGTTTGCAGCGCTAGCTAATGAGAGTTGCCATTTGAGCACACTTAGGTTTGAGTCTGCGATGCATACAGACCCGCTGAGTTTGGCCGTGTGCTTGCTGCTGATCAGCAGGTCATGCCGTGGGCTGATGAAGCCATATGTTGTCTCTTAGCTCTGTTGTGAGAGCATGAATGTTTTGCTATACTGAATTTTGCCGATTCACAGCTGCATGTCTCGTTCTTGATGTTGTGGCACAGGTTGTAGCAGTTGACCTGTCTTACGTCTTGTTGGGGCAATGTGCCCCGGGGTCCAGTTTTGAGGGATTCAAATCCCGATTGCTGTGTCGGCATCTCGAACTGATCGGGACTCTACTGCCTGAAGCGGCAAAGTGAGCTGTCACTTTGCGGCGCGACCGACAAGTCCAATACCTCCAGGGGCACATTGTCAGTGGCCAATGCTTCCCTACCCTTGTACACTCCTTTTGTGAGTTAAGATCTTTGTGTCGGAGAGGTGGCTTTCAGGCAAAGCTCGGAAGCCAAGGGCTGCGCGCGGCATGAGACGACCTCAGCCCCATGTACAGCGCGGCATCCGCCTGGCCATAGCGGTTTTTATTGCTTGTGTCGTTGGCTATGGGGTCATATTGCCTCGAGGAGGTAGACACCAGCTGTGCAAAACTCGAGTAACGTCAGTGCTGCGTTGCTGACAGTCTCTGATTTCCAGGTGTGCATGATCATTATGCAAAGCAATGGATACAAAGCTTTAAGTGGTGTGCCATCACTTGTGTGGTAAGGGCTTTGCTCCTGGGTCTGGGGTTTTGCTCTTGTGTCTGCCTTTTCAAGCCGAGCTCTGGACCAAATCAAAGTGCTGTTGTATTTGGACATAGGTCGTCTCTGCGCCTGTTATTGGCAAGGTAGCACAAGTCGGCATTGAGAGGGTTGTTGGCACTGTCATTGGAGGTTGGACTGGGTATGCAGTGTACATGCTTGGGAGTCAAGTGTGGAATGAGACCACAGATGGTGGGCACTCAAGTTCGGCCAATGCTATGCTGATAGCAACACACCTCCTTGAGTTGTCACCGTAGCTCACCATTTACGTACATCAAGTTCATCTGAATCTCAAGCTTTAATCTGCCATTTGCGACGGGGATACTGCTTGGGCAAAGCATGCATGCCACTACACTAGGCGTCTCACCTACTCACCATTGCCTGCAGGCATCGTGCTGTCCATTGGGGCCGCAATTGTTGCCTACATCAGCTGCGAGGCAGCCCAGCGTCTTAAGCTAGCAGACAGTGCTAAACTCTTTGCCCTGACATTCTTGCTGGTCACCTTTGGCGCACAAGATGGTGTCAGTAAGCTTCTTCCAGCACCGCCATGCTGTGCAACTCAGCTTGTATATACCTAGCATTGTTGAGCTTTTTGCGGGTACCATTGTGGGGGTTGCAAGGGTGCTCTGTGGGTTGCAAGGGTCCTGCAGCTATTAGGCTGCTTGGTGATATGTATCCTGCGGCTGCAAATGCAGGCTCCAACAGAACAGTCAGCTTTGCCTGCATTGCTTGTGCACAACAGATCAGCTCAAACAGCCAGGCGGTTGTTTGTCTTGATCACATCTTCATCGTCTTAAGCATGGCTCCACTCTCTTAAGCATGACCCCAAGACAAAAAAGAGCAGAGATTGCATCATGCAGGATTGCGCTCTTGCAGGTGCACTGCATGTGACCATCAGCAGGATCAGCGGTATCTGCATTGGAGTGGGCTTGTCTTTGCTGCTGTCCATCATTGTGTACCCCAGCAGTGCCAGTGTGAAAGCCATGGCCTGCCTTCGCAAGGTAACTCTTGATGTCATGCAACTATACCATGCACATAAGTCATGATGACGTGGCTTTTCTAGCCCATGTTGTAGGCAGCATATCATAAGGACGTGACAAATGTGCTCCACACTGCATCTCAAGTCTGACTGACAATACAATGCAAATGATAGTGCTATCCCTGGTACATGCAGACTATGATCATTTGACCCAAAGAATGATAGACTGGATAATGCATGTCACCTGTAGACCATCTGCAGACACCTCAGCAGGGAGGTGGCAAGTAACCGCATATGGGTAGCAGCATGGTGTACAATGTGTCTCTGTGTTGCAGTCGCTGCAGGGACTGGTGGAGCTGAACACCATGGCATGGCAAGAGCCAGCTATCCACCAGATGCCCAACCCACTCAATTCCAAGTAAGCACCCGAGCTCATGACTGCATGAAGGCTGTCTTCAAACATGCTGCAAGCTGGTTTTCAGAACTTGCAGCATGCTTTCAGTGCTGTCATTGTTGAAAGAGTCTTGCTTGCCTAGGTTGCTGTGACACAATCTTCCATCATGTCTTTCTTGCAATGCACAATTACCCCAATGCACAATTACCCCTGTACACCCAGCCACTGGAGATTAGCAGCTATGTATACAGCATTGCTGGGTTGGCAGGGGCAGTATACATGACCTGGGATATGCTCGCCTCCCAGACAAGGATGATGCAGAGGATTGGTCAGTGAACGCTAAGAAGAGGCAAGAACACTTTGAGGCTGAGACTGAACGCATCCTCATGGACACCTACAACTCCTTATACCAGTGCCAGGAGTTCATTCCCATGGTAAGCTCTATATCATCATACCTAGGCCGAGGGCAACTCATGTTTCAAGGGATCTTTGGCATTAGACCAATCACCTTCCAAATACTTGCATCACCCTACGCTGTCTGTTCTAGCAATGCAAACCAAACAGCAGAAGGTGCAGGCAGAATCTCTTCTGCTGGCTTCTGCTTGCATATCTTGTCTTTCTTCTGTGACCCATGTTGCATAGGAAAGAGTGTAGTTGGCTTCACATAATTTCTGTGACGTTGCCATACAGGCACGGAGTGAGGTGTACCTGGGAGTGTTCAAGAAGCACCTGTGCTTCCTGCCGGGGCTGCCCTTTGGGTGCCAGATAGGCCGGTGGAGGCTGCCCCAGACCGAGATGCAGACCCTGGCCACCTGCGTGCGCAAGCTGGCCCGCCTCCTCTGGACCCTCCACCTCACCTTCCAAGAGGTGCACCCCTACCCCACACCTGCTGCTGCTGTCACCCCTGAACCAATGCAGTTGTGTCATGATTTGTCTTGGCGCCCACTCACTGTCTGCACACAAGTTCATGGTATACATGTGCACTTACTGTCCGGAGCATTCAACAATGGTTGTATGTGGTGCCCTGTCACTGCCGTTCCCGTGAGCATGTCATGTTGTCTAGCTACACACGTGCTGAAGAGAACATCATCCTCCTTTGAGCCAAAGCAACAGTACAGCTGCACTTGGTGCAGAAATTTTGCACCAGACATGAGTTGTGTCAGCAGAGGTGTGTGAATGTACAGGGATTTGACGAGAACATGATGGCAATGCTGAAGCAGCAGTACCCGGCCCGCCTCATGCCCCAGCTGGTGCAGAGCTCACAAGCCACCCTGCAGGTCAGCCTCAATGCCCAGTTACCTCTGGCAAGGACCTTCCTTGCTAGCCAACAAACGGAACCAAACCTGCAACCCTTGGTTTCACACCTCTGTTGTTATGCTTCCTTCAGCATGCCCACTGTTGCCTCCTTTGCCATGATTGCTTGTGTGCCTGCTATCTCCTGTACATGCTTTATCCAGTGTGAAACCTTTGTTGTGTGCTGTAAAGACCTGTGAAAACTAACAAAAAAACCAGAATTGCAGCAGTCTTAGTGAAATGCCACTTGCAGGATATGCTGGATGCTTTCCCAAACGAAGATCGTGTGAGAGACAGCAACATGCGCCAGTTTGCCACAGCTGTGGCAGGCCTGTTGCATATCTCAGACTTCCAGCGGCGCCGCATCACCCATATGATGCGTCACTACAGAGACATGCGCCGCAGGTTCGCCTGTGCTGCATTGCCTACAACAGGGTTTACTCATCTGCACTGGGTCATGCAGTTTGTAACACCAAGTCTGCGGTCATTTGTGACTGGCCGGCAACACAAACCAAGAGCTCTGAAGAAGTGGACTATGCAATAGCCATATCTTTGCTCTTGAGATTGTGTCTATGCTGCAGCTCACATGGGCACATACGCACAGTTGGATGTGATTGCAGGCGCAGCAGTCACCTGGCAAGCACAGTTGTCCAGCAGTTCAAGCATGCAGTGGCTACTGGCACGCATCGTCTCAGTGACACCAGTGGTCCGCTACCCGACCTCAATGGATCCTTGGGGTCCAACATTTCCCTCGAGGCAGGCTCCCCAGCTGATTCAACCTCCTCTGCACCCCAACTGGGTGCTGACTCCCCCAGGCTGGCTGCACAAGAAGCAGATCATGTGGTTGTCAACATGGACTCAGAGGACAGTGCAAGGTACGTGCATACTGCAGAACCCTGCACGTATAGTGCAGAACCCTGTATGCATGGCAATGGATTTTGCTGCCAATTGGATCTTAATTGCTTACATCTGTAAGTCAGAAGATGTCGCATGACACTTCATCCCTTCCCTGCAGATGTCGATCTATTGCCATTCTCCAAACCACCTAGGCATGTCTTGGATTGATGACCTAGTTTGTCTGGCATTGTGCATCAAGTAGCTCAGCCACATGCGTACGTCTTTGTGCTTGTTTCAGGGATGGCTTGCCACCACGTCAGCATGTGACACGCCCGACTGGTGTGGCTGAGACTGTGTTTGATGAGGACCCAGAAGCTGAAGAGGCAGCTGTGGCACTGGAGGATGACCCCTTCCTGCAGCTGGACACCCCCACCAGAAGCGCACCTGACCTCAGGACTACCTCTCTGCAAGAGTCATTGGAAGGTGAGAGGCTGACCCACTGCGTTCCCACAACATTGTCTTATCTTGAAATGTGCTGCCACAATATTAGCTGCTTTTTGCTTTACACTGAGCTAGAAAGCCAAGCCTGATGCATCAACAGCTGAGCCAAATAATCTTGAGGTGTGTGAACCTGTCCAAGATCTGTTGAACTTTGTGCTGGATAATTACTGCAAGAGCTGCTTGCAGGAGATTCACCGCCAGAGGGCAAAGAGAACGGAGCTCCAGAGGAGCACAGCTCAACAAATGGCTACCCTCCACCACCTGGCAGTGACGCAACTCCAGCCCCAGAACAGCCTTTTACAAATATGGCAAGAGGTTTGGCGCGCGGCCGTACAGAGGGCCTAGCAGCACTTTTAGACAGCCCAGACCTGCCCAGTGGAAGAGCTGGGCCCTATGCACTCAGGCGACACCTGGGCCTAAACAAGCCCATCTCACATAGAGAGCCCAGCCTAGCGCACCTGGCTGCTACCAACTCTGCTGACTTGGGCACCATCAACCATGCCCTCACCCAAGCACGCAAGCAGCAGGCTCAGCCAGACTCAGACTCCCCAAAGGCTGCACAAAGTGCTCAGGCACCTGTCCAGGTTGCTGCCAACAGCCCCACAGCCAGGGCTGCAGCCCCTGCACAGCCGCAACAACCGTTTGCTGGGTTTGCTCCTTCCAGCTCTGCTGGCAGCCATTATGCACAGTCAGCTGCAGGTGCTGAACCAGATGTTCAGAGGAGGCTGTACTCCCCCTTCATGCAGTCAGCCCCGTCAGGGAAGGACCCCATGGATGCCTTTGCGCACCTGCCAGAGGGCCTGCGCATCCAGCTGCAAGCACCTGGAGCAGAGGACATGTCTCGCACCAACTCCCTGGTTTACAACCATGTAAGTATACATGTGAACACCGTAGAACCTCTGTACAAAGCAGACGTTGCAATGTCATAGTGTGTGTGCGCCCTCAATACTGCAGACCACGGTGGCCTTACACTGCTTGACAGTGACTGCATGCACGCTGCGCTCACATCAAAGCCATGTAAGGGTGTCTTACTTGGTCATCATGTACAGGGTGAGGAGCAGGGTGGAATGAGCATCAGCCTGCCTCGTGTCAACAGTGCAGAGCTGCTGTTGTTCCCCGAGACAGCAGAAGGCCATGTGTCCAAGGTGATTCTTTTTAAGAGGCTCTCACGCTTAGTTTGCAAGGAATGCCCCAACTAAATTAACAATCTGACTGCTAGTGCTTGTGGATAGCAGCATAAGTTGATCGATTTGTCTGCAGGTACGGTGGTACAGTTTCCAGTTCTTGATGGAAGAGCTGGCTGAGGAATTTCAGGAGATGCATGTTGCCCTCACAGCTTTGCTCATCAAGCTGCCAGATGGTGTCATCAAATTGACATAGGTCAAGAATGCTCCTCTTGTCTCATGCGCTTGTGGTTGGGCTCAGTGCTTACGCTGTGCAAACAGCAGCTAGATAGTTCTGTGGTATTGCTCATTGAGTGCCTGTGCATATAGGTTTATGATGCAATGTGTAACAGTAGACATCATGCAGACTAATCTTGGCTCGGCATCGAAAGCAAATAATGAAGCAATGTGCAACAATAGACATTACAGATATTTGTGTTTGCTTGGCATTGAAAGAAACAGACTCAACTGTTTAAACCTTTCACGCTCACAATGGTCAGCAGAATTCAAGCTAAAGGCTAATTCAGTATTGGCAAATGTTATCACAACCTAAAGTAGTTCTGTTTAATGCCACAGTCAGACTGTTCGTGGACGGCAGCATGTACTGCAGTCCTGTGTATTTGCCTCAAAGATAGATGGCTACAGCACAGCTGTTTGGTCATTGGCACTGCCTTGCAGCAAGTTCAGCTGCTCGTTTGGCAAGAGTTCAGGGGTGTTGGTCACACACAGATGCACACAATTCTGCACACTCTGAAGTCATTTAGGTCAAAACATTTGCAAACCTGGCGCCTGAATGTTTATAACATTGCATTCAAGGTTGACATTGCAAAAGATTTACAACTCTGTGACTGTCACAGCTTCATAGAACCTGGGCTTAGGTGGCCCATCCAACAGTTCTGCCATGCCTGCTCGTTTGCTCCCATGTTCTGGCTTCTTGTCTTGCTCCCCTTGACTGGTGCCATGTGCTTTGGCAAACTGTATGGCAGATGTAAAAAAATTGCTGTACAGTAGTCACATGCAAGCAGGAAGTTGTGATTCCAGAACATGCTGTACACTTACATTCTGGGATTGCGTCCAATCTTTAAAGGCCTGCCTACTGGCCCAGGTGGTTTGGCTGATGTACTCACCTGCATACGCATCCATATTGCAGACCCAAACTTGACAGATAGCACATCACATGCAGAGCGTCTGCACTTCAGGTAGGGTGCACGCACCAGTTCAAGAGCGTGCTTTCGGACCCTGACATCTCATATTTTACCCGTCAGGTTGCAAAGCACGACATTATGCTAAGGTACGCACATACCTTCCTCGTCACCTCTGAGCAAAGCAAACCTCAGAAACCCAGGAGTGTCCTTCAAGCGTGACTCGCGGTTCTTCCACGTCTCCTCGAACTGCTGACACCCCTCCTGTTTGACCTGTTGCAAGGGAGATTAAACTGTGTGGCTCGTCTGTTGTGCGGGAACGTGTGTTGATTGATAAGTGATCGTACCTTGAAAACATTATTGGTAACGAAAAACAAGTCCCCGTTTTGCGCGCTGGCTCGCACAGGACCAGCGCGATTGCGGTATGCAGCAGATCGGCTCACAACAGGCCGTGGCAACGAGTTCCTGCTAAAGAAGGCATTTGAGCGAGTGCACACGTGCGCCATCTTCAAGCTTGGCTTTCCGTGCAAGCGCTACACGTCAACTGGTGCAGCCGAACGAAGAGTATCTGCGGAGATGATTCCCGGGAAACCTGTCGTCGAAAATGCGCTGTGAAAGAGCCGTGACGATGATGCCCACATTGACCACGCTTAGGTCGAGCTTCACGCCATCCGTGTTGAATATGAAACCGCGTCGCGTCATGTCAGTACACACAAATAAATTTACAGCTCTTGTGGCTACTTCACTCACTAGCACAATAAGGACAGCAGATGATGTTCACTAGCAGTTGACAAACGTTCGAGCCTTTTGCTTAGGTAAGCACCGAACATTGCGTTGACCGAAGCACTCATTTGTGCCGAGCGCGAGGCATGTGCTGTTCGGTGCCAGGACGATACCAAGATCCACTGACGATCTTCTTTTCGCTGCTTGGTGTTTCCGCTCGGCATCACAAAGCACAGTCCACTTGCTGCAGGTCACCATGGCAGATGTGCCGAAACTTATGGAGGCTGCCTCCAGATGGCAGAAGAATTTCAACACCCCCCTGCCTTTGGCTGCAAACTCAAGGCTAGCTATCATCACCTGCATGGACTCTCGGTAAGACGTGTACAAACATACTCTGCAAGTCTGGTGCATAGTACAATCAGTTGTCCTTATACAGGGTGCACCCAGAGCGTATATTTGACATGAAGCTCGGGGACGCTGAGGTGCTCAGAAATGCTGGTGGCAGGGTGACCTTGGACATGATCAGGTGCACTTTTTCTCCTGTCAAGTAGCATCCTGCAGCTTGGCAGACTGTCCCTTTGCATGCCTCTAAACGCAAATAGAGTTTGTTCTTACCTCCTTCAAGCCAAATCTTCAATGTGCAGATCTCTGGTGGTCAGCCAAGAAATTTTGAAGACCACTGATATTTTTGTGATCCATCACACAGACTGTGGCGGTCAGGCAGCTGTAAGACAGCATGGCATGCTGATTCAGGCTATGGTTGACAAGCTCCCATTTTTGTTTGGGCTTGTGCTCAGATTGCTTGATGCTCTGAGTATGACTGGCCTGCTCCTAAAGCCTATAAGAAATCTAGAGCGCAGCGTTTATGAAGATGTCGAGAAGCTGAAGAGTAACCCGATGGTTCCTAAATCAATTGGCATATATGGATTCTTGTACTCAACAGAAGATGGGTCCCTGAAAGAAATCACAAGGCGTCTACCTGTACGTGGCAAGAAGCTGCAGTGATGCTGCCCAGGCCTACCGTTCTGATCAATGACAGCTTGCCTAAAAGGCAGCCACCATGACCTGCGATACATCCTGACTTGCAAGTTCAGCAATACTGCAGGTCGTCATGGTCATTGTATTTGCAGAAGATCAGTAACTTGGGGCATGATCCTGAAGCCAACTTTTACTCGACAGAGTATGCTGTTGACGATCAAGTTGGATATGGGACTCTGCAGTATATTGGTGGTGGCAGACATTGGTGGTTGTTCATTGTGCAGTTGGCTAGTAGGCCACCTAGTCTGCAGGTCAGAGTCACAGAAGTGCAGTATAGGTCCACCATGAGACCTGTTTCAAGGCAGTTGCAAAGGGATGCCTAGGCAGTAACGATATCCCCAGCAGATGGGATTGAAGGCCACATGTGCAGTCAAAACAGCTCCAATCTTAATTGAATGTACATGCCTGATAAGTGCCTGGCGCTGTGAGACTGACAATGTCTGGAGCATGATCATCCAGCACTGCTCATTCCCAACAGACCTAATGTAAACAAACCCCTGGGTACCTATAGGGGTACCTAGCTAGTGGGTGCAGCTGACCACTGCGCAATACCACAGCTGTCTCAGGAGACCTCCTGCACTTTGAGTGCTTGTGCATATGACACGTTGGTCTAGTCATTCAGGTTTGTAACATGCTGCAAGGAGGGGTCATAAACCAAACGCAAGAAACCATTCAAGCAGATCATGGGGCTGGCAGTGTAGAGACCATGGTAACATGAGAGTCATGACAGTGATTCATGGTTGCTGATATGAACCTGTGTTGTGACTAAACAGCATGCGTAGACAAGCAAAAGTAAGTACAACAGCACGCTTACACCTAAACATACACTGTCCTCATTATTTCATCGGATAGAGACCAAAAATTAGACGTTCAGGCTTCTGTGCAAAATGTAATCATCAAGCATTTGTGCACAAAATTGTGCAGACATTTCCTGCAAAAGCGTGGCCACATGGTCCAACAGACCAGTCACTTGCCGAGCAAGCACGACAAGCAAATTGACTCTTGTTATTCAATGCTTGGATTGAGAGCCGCCGCGCACATCTTCAAGAACGCCAAGTCGTCACCTGCTTGCCAACAACTTGCCAGTGCCACAGGCTTGCCATATTTGCAGGTGATGGCCAACCCAAACTGCCCAAACACCGCAGCATCTGTCTGTCCTTGATGCAAACTTCGACAAACAAAGCGTCTTGATGATTTGCATTTGGATCTCCCTTCAGTGCATACGTTCCTCAGTCATGTTGCTTTTGCATGCTGCATGCTTTGCGATTGTGCACCCGAAAGGCTTTGGTCCGTACTGCAGATGGCTTCACAACACACCTCAGGCGCAAAGCTTCGAACACCCAAAGGGTTCAACAAACTTCTTGCCGTCAACATTGGTTATGGTGTCGACCAGCATGGTCAGGATGCCACCGTAAGTGATTGGGCAAACTGTTAGGGCTGCAGAACAATTTTCAGGGGCGTACAGCATGCAGATCAACACAACTTGACTTGTGATGCATGCAGGAAGCCGCAGTGAGGGCAGTGCAAAACGCAATGGGAAGCACAGCTTTACCAGGCGTGCTCTCCATGGTTCCTGGTGTGTCAATTAAGTTGCTTTGATTGGTCAAACTCGCATGCAAGCCATGCTTATTTGAGGGTCAAACTCGCATGCAAGCCATGCTTATTTGAGCGCAACAATGAACTGTGCAGGAGGGCATGACAAGGTCAAGATCAAATGCAAAATTGGTGTCCCAGACTCAGTAAGATTTTGGTCATTGTTGGCGTCGCAATATTTTCCTTTGAGCTGTTCCTCAAACTGTCAGAACAGCAGCCAGTACTGACTGACCATATCTCCTTTGCAGAAAACTGTGGATGTTGAGGCGGTCAAGAAGGTGGGCAGAATTGCACTCGATTGCTTTCTTGCAACATCAGTGGTTTGCCCACCTCTGTCACTGCAATGACTGCCTTCTGCAGGCTTTCTACTATGGTCACGTAGATGTCAAGTGTGTGCCAGGAGGTCTTCGTACACACAGTGGCATCATCTACCCAAAGTCAGGTGCGCAACAGATGCCTACACCTCAACGTGATCACAGCAAGATGTCCTTACACTAGGAACCCATTTGACAGGAAAGCAAAGTCCGTATTGCAGATTGATGTGCTATGTTTCCAAGCGCCAGCATGCATGTAGTGCAGTGCAGGCGGTACACAATGGACACATACACAATATGCTTGATATTTTTCTTTCAATGAAGCTTCCACTATGTGCATCCCCTGTGGGCCTGAAATGAAGCAACACCATAGTAAATTGAGACTGCTGGCTTGCAGGTGACCCAGAAAGCAAGGATGATGTGGAGGCTGACACCAGTGGGGATGAGACAGACCCTGTAGACTCTGGACACAAGGCCAGAGATGAAATGTTCTGTGCAGTTGCGTCTATTCGTGTGGGATATTGAACACCTGAAACGACCACAAATGATATGTGGCTGGCATTTGGATGATGCCTCAACCAGAAGCTGACCCAGCATGTAACTTGAACTCAGTTTTTGCACTTGAATTTGCACATGCCTTGATTGGTAGTAAAAGTGGCAAGCAACACATTAAAATATTCCTTGTCTTGTTGAAGGGTCGGCCATCACAGATCTCATCCAACATCCTCAAAAGCTAGTTAGTTGCCTGTATGAGGCCTGCTTTGGCAGCTGACATGCCAACAATAAGGTCCAAGTAAATTGCAAAAGTTCATATTGTGACATACATGCTTTGCTTTGTCATGAAATACAACCTGTTTCCTTGATAGACAGGATCTTAGATACACTTTCCCCAAGGATACACTAATTTGCAGAGCTTGGTAAAGTCCCTGGATCATAGGGGTATTGCAGTATGCAGTCAAGCAAGGTTGTGTTAGGCTGCGCAATGCATTGAACTGCATCTCGGAGGCTATTATTACAGTCACGGAGAGTAAAATCGCTGACCGAGAAGCTGCTGTGACAATGATACTAGCGTCTGTTACTGGCTGTTAGGCTGACAGTCCTTAAGGCCGGCCACGAGCGCAAGCACAACGCATGTAGAGCTGATATTGGAGGTTGTGTCAGTGGTTATACCTACATCAGCAAAGTAAAAAGCCCTCAGAATGTGTGTCGAGGCTCTGTTGAAGAGTGCATTCAGGCACATGCAGGTACTTGTCCACAGAACCAG
>JAABUP010000659.1_pt1 | contig 74188 bp, 78 predicted proteins | sample 5559201 | NCBI WGS metagenome assembly JAABUP01 (sample SAMN10711887, study PRJNA513373) | rock metagenome | isolation source: Antarctica rocks | place: Antarctica | reverse complement strand
TCTGGTTGTTCTTGGGTTTATCTAGCAACAGTGAGGGCTCAGGCCCTTGGAAAAGTCTCGAAGAATATGAAGGACGAGTGACTGGATAGAGTGTCGATAGAGTTCAATGCTAGAGCAAGAAAAGAAGTTGCTTATACATATCCTATATAGCTCGACGAGTACGGTCTCTCACTCTCAAGTGAAGCTGCTAATTCCTACTTTCACCGCCTTCATAACCCTCTTGGATGCCGGCCACACCGCCACTCGATTTTATCTTGTGTTGCCTGGCAAGAAGTTACGATGGATGCCTGCAGGATATGGCCAAATGAACAACTCTATTGGTCCTGAAAGGAGTTCATTTGATGTGCGATGAAGGCTTTGTCCATTGACCGGAGGGCGAGCGGTGACTTTTTGCCGGCAGAAAGCCCTAAATTATGATTCATTGGGTGGGAGCTATGCAGAGCATGAAGCTCTCGCCTTAGATTGGAACCTGCGATTCAACGGCACTGTTGCGAAGTTCGAGCGGTGAGTGGTTCGAGTATAATCAAAGTTCACAAATGTGGCTGTGCGGACCTCCAATTGGTAGCCCTGGTTGAAAATTCGCATTCGGTCAGGGTTCCGGGGTTTTCTTTGTAATAGCCTGTCGCTGGTAGCTGTAAGTCATCTTCAGACTCGTTCCAGGGGCGATTATCGTGACCTTTGGCGACCGCAACTGCCAAATCGATTTCTGAGCTCCGGTTGACGCTTGAAAACCATACACTGCGCCAGACCTGGGGCTAACGGCTTCGGGTAACTCGCACTGTCGTTCGTCGCCTTGTATGTATGCCTCATTTTCCTTTGCTATCAGGGGTGTTCTGACGGCTTCAGTCGCACTGTCGATGAAGGCAAAGAACACCGGGCACGATCGCCAGGTGCTTCGCCTGTACCCAGGCCGGCACGATGGATGAAACAGTGTCATCGGGCGTGCTCGACCTGCTTTCTACTCGATGTTTGCAAGACACCCAGAAGGAGAAGAATATTGCCACTGTGATAGCGTTAGCGCATGTACTGTTGACGGATCGCGCCTACTCCGAACTCTTCAAGCGACAGCCTTTTGCGGTACCAAACATGGCAATACTGTCCTTAATTGAGAAGGCAAGACTGGTCTCATTGTTGCCTGGTGTATTCCATCACTGAGACAGGCAACTTGCGGGCGGCGCAGCCTCTTATTCTAGCGGAATAATGGAGAACGGTGAATACGTGGCAGTAGCTGATTGATCATTGCTGAAGTCCATAGCGAGGGTGGTCGGGATAGGTCGTTAGCGTCGTTGCCTAGTTGCCCGGAAGGCTGAGGTAATTATTGATTAGCTTGATTGCCTTAATGAGGCTGTACCTAAAGCCACGAGACCATGCCTAATGCCAAGCCTTAGGAAATCTGAGCTGCCATTGCGCTGCTGCGATATCGAAGATCCCTTAGATAGTGGGAGAAGACGCGGCTATCATATGGCCTTATAGTACCCAATAGTTCGCATCCCTTCGCGTGGAACGAATCCCATCTCCGCTGCCCGATCCGTAAAAGACGCGATGGGATCAATGTGCCAAATGTGGGCCGAGGTGTTTTCCTCAACTTTTTCCTCATTGCATCGCTCTGCCGGACGTTTCCTTCACTCCAGGCCTAGTAGGTGATGGGCTAACATTGGGACCGTAGGTGTACTTGATCCGTAAGGGTTGCGGGATCTGAATGTACATGTTTGGAAGCGAATCGAATGAGAAGCAAGTCGTGTGTTGCAGGTTAGGATGTTTTCGCATCCACAAAAGAAGAGCATTGCTGACAGAGGCTTTAAAGAAAGTGACTACCAAATCGCTCGGCAGAATTTATAAAATGTATTTGCGTCGAAGAGGCTCTTTTGAGACGCCCATCCATCCAAACGTATGCAAAGTAAGCAAGCATAACCACGCCGCTGCGCTCATGACCTTTCTCAAAAACCACAGTCAATAATAGTGGTGGATGGCGTCTTGACCACCGAGCCTTACCGCTACGTTTGTAGAGAGATTCTACCTGCAAAGGAGCACTATCAGCAAGGCCCACTGAGCCGTCTGTTGGGGCCACGAGCCCTCCCTACCCGTGGAGTTTCTACGGCCCTCTCAGGTTGCTCCGATATACCGAAGTCGACCTCCGCATGTGCCGCTGGCCGATGCCGTTCTTCGACCTGGATCGAGCCGAAGAGAGGTTAGCTTCAATTTCCGTACGCCGTAAGTCCTGCCTGTTGGCGTTCGGTATGATTAGGGTCTGTCTCCAACGGACCGTGAGGAGCTTGGGCCACAAGATTCGCTGGGCACCTCAGCGGAAACTCTGCCCCACAAGGCTCTGGCTCTGGCTCCATATATGTCAGTACCATCTTGGTTCAAACTTAGCAACATGCACCAGTAGGCATTAGCGCAAATGCTCTGACGCAGCCGCAGCCGCCAATCTGAATATCCCTCGATTGATGCAGGATACAATGGTAATTGTAACAAGACCTCAGCGGTAATCCGCTAACCGTTCAAACACGCCTTACGATACCTACGCCGGGTTCTTCACCCTATGCCCTAGACGCCTGAGAATCATAGGTCATCCTCCAGGAACTTGTAGGCAAACTTGAAGTCGGCCTTTCGACGATTCATCCTACGCGGCGCCCATGAATATCAGTAAATGTCCATTCAAAATCAATAAATTCATGTCTAGATAAGAGAGCTCCTTGCGCTGACCATGTGCTCTCGTAATCGAAGAAGCGGTACGTCCCCTGTTCAAACTCCTCCGTTATCGTTTTCGGCTCCTCATGCCGCTGGAACCATGTCTGGTACTGCTTGTGAAAGCGCCAGCTCTGGCTCTTCAATGACTTTGCCGCTAGATATTGCTCATAGGTGCCTTGACGGTAATAGAAGATATAAAAAAGCGTGTCGGTATCGATCCTTCCGTAGAGCTGTTGATCGTCTAGAAGGTGTAGAGGCTCCTGAGGATAATACCGAGGGGTAGTGTACCGTGTCTGAGGCTTGTAGTGTTGTGGCTTCTCCGCATCTGTGGAATCGGGGCGAGTGGCGTGAGACGCGCTCAGAAGTCGTTGTACTGATGGTGAAGGCGTAGCCGCAACACGGGTCTTGGTTATTTCGAATGACTGTATTAGGTCTTGTAATCCAGGAGGTAGATGGTAGATCGATTCGTCTGCACCAGGTTCTGCATGTGAGTCGCCATTCATTTGAATAGCTTCAGGCTGGACTGTCGGTTGAGGCTGTGCGTGCGCTTTCTCAGGCTCGGCCGGAGTTTGCTGCTTTTCTGGGCTTATCGATGTAGTCGCAGTTTGTACACTCCTTGATGCTTGGGAAGGTACACTCTCAACCTTCTCCAGTGCAGGTGTCGGTGGTACGCTACTTGCCACACTGCCAACAGCTGCAGCGCTCGAGTGGCTAAGCGTAGGTGACTTCGTCTGTGCTTGACTACTCGAAGATCCGTCTGTGCTTGCCGCTACCGGGACTGCTGCTCTCTGCCCGGGTGTATGATGCACACTTGCTGGCTGCGACGGCACGGCACTTGGCGAGGTGGTGGCGCTACTCTTTGAACCGGGCGCTGGTGGTAGAGGAGTCAGTCCGGTGCTTGCACTTCCTGACGAAGGTGCCACTCCTGGTGGAGGAGGTAATGGTGCTATGCCAACCCCATTCTTGTCGCTTGCTGCCGCTGCGGCTGCCGCAGAAGCGTATTTTAATATTTCGCCTGGTGCTCGCGTTGGCAGGGGCGCCGGCTTCATACTGTTATTCGTGATGCCGTTTGTGTTATTCTGAAGAGGAGTGTGTAACGTTGCGAGGGCAGGCAGAGGCGATTTGAGTTGTGTCGACGGCCTTCGAGCTGCGGTAACTGGAGGCTCTGATATCGATGATGACTTTGATTTGCCAACCCCTATCCCAATACCTCGACCATCTGCTGTTTCTGGTAGCTCGTCTTGTATAGATTGCGTATCTTGCGAAGAGACTCGGTCGTTATCGTTGTTCATTCCAAACGCGCCCTCGTCTTCTTCAAGGTTCAGGTCATCGTAGATCGTATCATCTTCCATGAACTCTACTTGCTGGTTCTCGTCCACGTAGTATCTTATGCTCTCTTCCAGCTCGGTGACTTGCTCTGTTTCAACATTTCCGTTCTCTAGTGACCGTAGAAAAAGTTCAAGTTTCCCCTGATGCCACTTATGCCGTTCCGTCAGTCGCCCAATTTCCGCCAGACGGTCTGCTTTCGCTGTGTCCTTTTTCCCTTTCCTTACATTGGCATGTAGTGCCTCCTCTTCCGCCTCCAACGTTTCAATCTGCCGCTCGAGTTCCTCCACCATGGATGACAGGAATTGGCAGGCCTCTAGCTTCTCCTTCTCTTTCGGATCCAGCTTTGCGGCAGCGGACAAGCCTTCTTTCGAGTATGCCTTTGTCTTCATCTCCTTCTCGACCGCCTTGAACTTCTCCATTTGCTACATTGGTAAGGTTAGTCAATCGCTAGCCTGATCTTGAAGAACGTGGTTCTTCCCAAGCAGCACATACGGTCTCGATTGCTTTTCGTTGTTCCAACAGCGGCTTCTTGTCTTTGACCTCATTCCCAGCTGCCCAAGTCTTGATCTGATCTCGATGCCGTTGCAGCTTCTTGATCTCTCGCTTGAGAGCATCTTCCAGCTTCTCCTTCTGTGAAGCGTTTGTGGTCTGCTGTATTTTGTCGTATATGCCCTCAAACGCTTGAATGCCTTCTGCCACTTTCTTGAAGGTCTTGTCCATCTCCTGCTGGATCTTTCGCTGCGCCATGGGTGATATTGAGGAGAGTAGGGTGATAGCGTTGAATGGCGCAACCTGGTAATTGTATGAGAGGGTGTTTCCGCCGAACCGGCGCGTATTCAACTGATGCGCGTCGATATGAGAGAGTCCAGTGTGACGATGAGGTGGAGATTCGTCGAAAGCCGGGGCGGTAGAGGTGTCCTGGGAAACAGAACCATGCAACAGGGAGCTTGGTGGTCGTGATCGCCTTGCGATAACTCGCTTCACTAGCCAGAAGTGGCACTAGCGCTTGGGATACGGCAGGGTACGAAGGACTTCGTGTATATTCCTTGCCTTAACCAGAGCAGCGATTTCCTCTAATCCATTATTTGGACCTTCAGCACCACCGTCTGTATCAGTCCTAGCTTCCTTGATGGGCGAAGATGCATGAGCGTGCTGGATCCCAGCAATTTCCTAGCCTCGGCCCATATCATAATCTCTCAGGAAGTTGCCCTTGGTTCAATATCAAATTATTGCGACGCACAGATTTAGAGCCGTCATGAAAGGTTTGATGGGAGACCACAAGATGCTCTCAATACTGCTGATCATGTTAAGCTATCCTTCAGCGCGTTGCTTCAGCCTCTGTCACGGTTGACACGCAATTGGTCTCATCCATCGGCAGGGGCGTACTTGTTTTTGCAGCTGTTGCGGCTGAGGACACGCAGAAAGAAGTAGAGGCAATGGCAGCAAAGGTTCTCAAGCTGAAGATGTGGCCCAGCGAAGGTGGTGGCACGGTATCTTAAACTCGTCTATAAGCTGCCCTCAACGTCTTGCTGATCAGTTCTTTCGCAGTGGAAGCAGAGTGTACAAGATATCAAGGGTGAAGTGCTTTGTGGTGAGTATCATCATCATACTACAGCTGTCTATGGAAAGGGGTAGGATCAATACTCACTAGTTGGTCAAAGTCTCTCAATTCACCTTACTTGCGTCGACGAATAAGGGCTCGAAGCCAGATTTTCATAGAGCTGCTGACCATGAGAAAGCAAAAGAACTATATGGCCAATTCTATGCAAAGGTGCAGGAGATGTACACTCCCGAAAAAGTCAAGAACGGTGTCTTTCAGGCCATGATGGAGGTTGGCCTGGTAAACGATGGACCGGTAGGTGTGGACTATCGCTGTGAGGACGGCGAGGTAAATCCTCGAATGAGCATATCAACTCGTGATGCTCATTGAGCCGGAGCTGACATCTTTTTACGGCAATCAGGTCACTATGGAGATTCAAACCAATCCACCGAAAGCCAAGGGCAATGAACAAGGCTCCCCGAAAGAAGCAAGGACCGACTTATATGGTGGACTGCCGGCATCGTTACTCGAGTAGCAATTGACCAATGACTTGCAGACTCCTTTGTACAAGAAGTTACAAGTATTTTTTATCATTTCATCTAGGAATTATAAAGAAGACATAGTTACATACACAAGAAGTCATACGTAAATGTACCATTTTGTGCTGGCCCATGTGGTCCTCGTGTTCTGCGGGTTTGCATTGTTTGGCTGCGCATGTGGACATTGGTGAACCTCGACCTCATGTAGCTTGACCCACTGCAAATAATCCTGACCAGCCTTGCTCAAACAAGCTCCAATATCCGTTTCAGTGAACAGATTTTGAACCTTTCCTCTCACAGCACCCTTAGAATGGCCACAGAATCGAAAAGTAAGCTTCTACATAAATGCCACAGAAGCTTGGAGTTACTACGCTCAAGGGTTACTGACCGCCAAGGTAGAACGCAACAAGGTGTTCTTCGATATCCAGATTGGTACAAGGAAAGAAGGGCGAATAACTTTTGAGCTCGTAAGTCTGGCACACGTCAACTACCATCATCATTACATGATCACTACCCTCTGCTGTCGATGGCTGGTTATCGAGGACTCGGCACTGAGCTGACTTCTCGCAGTACAATGACGGTAAGCACAGAGCTTCCACACTCTTTCCCAGCGCCAACTGACATCTTTTCCAGTTGTACCTAAGACAGCCGAGAATTTCCGAGCGCTATGCACGGGGGAGAAAGGTACTGGAAAGTCCGGCAAGCCACTGAGCTACAAAGGTTGGTCAACGTCGCGAATTCTACAACATTTGACAGCGCCGTTGATGATCTGGAGAAAGGCTCTGGTTTCCATCGCGTCATCAAACAATTTATGATCCAAGGAGGGGATTTCACCGCGGGCAATGGCACTGGCGGCGAGTCGATATACGGAGAGAAGTTCGAGGACGAGAACTTTGAGATCAAGCACGAGAAACCTTTCCTGCTTTCAATGGCGAATGCTGGCCCTGGTATGTACATCATGAAACTCCCTTCAGTGAAATGATCTGCTGACAACAAAGTTAGGGACGAACGGATCACAATTCTTCGTTACTACGGTTCCCACACCACATCTCAATGGCAAGCATGTAGTCTTTGGAGAGGTGCTGAATGGCAAAAGCATCGTACGGAAGATCGAGAACCTTAAGGTTGTGAACGATAAGCCCACAGAGGATGTCACCATCATAGGTGCGCCCACCCAGAGCATGACACCCTAACGTATTAGCCGACTGACCACTCCAGATTGCGGCCAACTGGAAGGCGACGCCGTAGACGACGTAGAGCAGAAAACCGTCGATGCCACCGGCGACCCCTACGAAGACTTTCCCGAAGACCAAGGCGAAGAGCTCAAAGGCGAGCAGATCGTCAAGATCACAAGCGAGCTGAAAGAATACGGCAACAAAGCTTTCAAGAGCGGGGATCTGCACCTCGGTCTTGACAAGTACCAAAAAGGCATCCGATACCTCAACCAATACCCCGAACCGCGGGAAGACGACCCCGCAGAGCTCGGCAAGCAGCTGAGCAGCCTGCGCTTCACGCTCCACTCCAACTCGGCCTTGCTGCAGGTGAAAGTGAAGAGTTTCGACGAAGCGCAGGCTTCTGCTTCGAACGCCCTTGAGATTCCTGGAACGTCGGATGCGGATAAAGCCAAGGCTTACTACCGCCGTGCACTAGCGAGGGCGGGGCTGAAAGACGACGAGGCTGCGGCGAAGGATCTCGAAGAGGCTCTCAAGCTCGCGCCTGGCGACGCGGCCATCACTAAGGAGCTTGCAGCTGTCAAGAAGCGGACAGCGGACCAGGCGAAGAAAGAGAAGGCGGCGTATAAGAAGTTCTTCCAGTAAAGCTATATGCGTAAAGATTCTAGAAAAGTGCATTGCACAGCGAAGCGTATGTGATGTCATTTAGCGGCGAGAAAGACAACCCTTGAAGATGCTATTACCTATATGTTGCTCATATGTACTCCGCAACTACCTCCACTCTAAACAGTTGGCCACCGCGCATAGACCAAAAAAGCAAGATAAAACCCTAAACAAAAAGAGTGGGCCAATCATGCCGCCTCGAAACACCGTGATCATATGCAATGATAATCTCCCTGCCCACTCAGACGTCGCTAAACAGCCGCCAACATCATCAAGAAAGAATGAACAAGAAGAGAAGGACTCCACTTGTGACAAACAAAGACAAACAAGCACCAAACCCGCTGTCCTGATCCAAACGAACCAATCAAAGTCCCAAAATACGACAACAACAATCATCAAAATCAAGGCTGCCACAACCTCTCCACAAACTCCCTTCCCGGATCCCGATCCCCCTTCCCACTCTCCCTCTCCCTAACCTTCCTCCTAAAACCCCCCACAAAATCCGTAAACCTCAACTTACCCCCATCTCTACTCGCCGGGCTCTGCGGCGGCGGAACCGGGCCCGCTCGCTCGGGTGTATTGTCGAACGAATGAATCGACGGGGAATGCAGCGCCGACAGCGCGGCTTCGTTCTCGGCATTGCGCTTCTCGAACGCTGAGTTGGAGGTTGGAGACAGGCCGGGCGCGGAACCGGGGGGCGTTGTTGGATCTTCGTCTTCATTCTCGTCCCCGCTTTTTTCGTTGTTGCCGTTAGAGGAATTTGACAGGGCCGTCGCGTGATGTGCTCTCGAGAAATAGCCTAGGCTCGTGTGACTGCTGTTGCCTGTGCCTGTGCCTGTGCTCGCAAGTGCAGCGCTAGGAGTTGGGGATTTGGGCGGCTCGCTGGCCAGTGTTGCGGAGTGTTCCATCTGCTCGACTAGCTCCTCCCATTTCAGCTCCAGCTGGCCGCTGGGCCGTTCGGCTTGTTCGGCTTTGGCTAAGGCCTCAGTGGTCCTCTTTCCCAAACCGATACACAATTCGTGGAATTTGCCTAGATCGCCTTCGAACGGTTCTTGGCTAGCTGCCGCTTCTTGAGCGGCGTTCAACCATAGCGTGACTAATGCTGCGAAATTTCTGGCGTGGTCGATGAGATATGGTAAGCTGGGAAAGCCTTCCCTGCTCGTGGGAGGTAGTCTCGCGAGGATGGTGATGGGTGTGGCGTAGGATGGCGGGATGGCGGAGGTGGAGCGTTCTGGAGAGATGGAGCAGATGCTGTCGACAAAAGACTTGAATTCTTGGCGCGAGGAGGATAGGACTGCGTTCATGGGCTCCATCCACGGTTCCTTGGACCCGAATGAGGTCATGTTCGCAAGGCCTTGGAGGGATTTGGCGATGAGAGTCAGGGTGCGTTGTGCGCGAGGACGAGGATGTTCTAGATTTGGTGAGCAATGATTCGTGTACGTAGAGTACGAACTTACCTTTTAGCAATCCGAAGAGCTTCGGGTTCAGCACTGCCGGACAGAAGAATCGCAGGAATAGAAATCCAGAAACGCTACTATAGGTGACTGTCCGCAAGAAGTTACCGTACCGATCATCAGCGCACGATCGGATGTGCCGAAATATCATGCGCAACTCGGGCGGACATCGAAATGCCGAGCTATAGATCGCCTTCCAGACATCGCTCGTTAGGGTCATGAGGTTACGCCAGTTTCGGCTTAGAACGTCTCGATGCTGCACTCTATTCGGATCAACCTCGCAGTCGGGGTCACTCTCGTCGATATCTCTGATCTTCTCGCTGAGCGTCTCCTCGAGGTACTCCTTGCCGAGTCGTCTCATATGAAGGTCGAGCGCTTTAGTCAGCAGGGAGTTGCCCCGGAACAGAAGATTAGCTTCAACAGCCGCCGATTTCCCGAGATCGCGAAGGAAGAGCTCACGCTCAACCCCTGATTCATAAGAATCATTTGACTGGATCCTTCGGCTGTATCGGAGCCTCGCCACCGAAGTATCCTTAGTGATGCCGTCGATCTCGTCCTCAGCCAAGGCCATTATCCATTCGCTGGCTTGCCCCGAGACTTGGAAAATATTGAGCAAGATCTCTGACAATCTCTTCAGCTCGGAAGAAACCATATGTGCAATCTGCAAGGTCAGACCAGTAGAGAAAGAGTGTAGTAGCTCGGAAATCGGCTGATACTCTTTTGACATCAAGACTACAAGCTCCTCCGCCCGAACCTTCATAAGTATCTCGCCCACGGTTTCATCCTGCTTGTTCAGGATTGGCCACCACTTCTCTATCTCTTTTCCCCGCTCGAGATCATCTAGTCGGAGGTCCACCTTACCAAGCATGATATCAAGGGAGGAGACTTCTACATCTCCAACCATTGTCATCGGCCTAGATTTGCCTTGCCCTAGAGTATAAGGGCCGTGTGCCACTATCGTCCAATCCTTCTGAGCAAGATTTCGCGTTTTGAGGACGATCGATGTGCTCGAGAGTACTGGCGGCAGGTCGACGAAACTGTAGTCTTCTCTCCAGAAAGGGTTACTTGTATCGGACTTTAGTGCAGTCCGTGCCCTTACTTCGCCGTCAAGAACTACTTCAGCATAGTGGTCACCAATGATGCGAACTGTCTCAGCGGACGACTGATGCCGAGATGAAGTATTTGCATCAGTTGACCGCCTTTCACGCGGATTTCGTAATTTGGCTTCAATGATACGCAACGAAAGCAGGCGTTCTACGCGGAACATATCTGAAGTCGAGGTCGAGTATAACCCTTGTGCTCTTTGTGAAAAATTGAGTCCACTACTGTCCAGCGGCTGCTCAGGACCGTAAAGCTCAGGTATAGTGAACGCTCTCAATAACACGAACCACACCTCGAACAAGACGCGGGATTCCATAGACAGGTATATGGGCCGTACTCTAGATACCTGGGTCGATGTCGATGTGTATTGTGGATATATGACGATACAGAACTCATCCTCCAGGACAGATGGATCTAATCGCTGAATGGCGCATCTCGAGAGTTGTGATAACTGTATGACCGAGACCAAGGTGACATCGGATTCAGTGTAGAGCTTGAATTGGCCATTCTCTTGTAGGGTGCAAGATACTTTCCGCCACCAATGACACATACTTCTCTGCATTTTATAGGTTGACGCTCTCCGCGCCTGAGGCACAGTGTACGTCGCAGTGCCTGCTTTGTCCCAGTACATCATCTTGCCAACTTTGATTATAGCAGCATCTTTCACAAGATTGATCTCTGAGTTGCGCCGACGTTCAGCAAGTCTTCGCTCAGAGATTACTGTGGATTGCGGCTTTGTCATCTTGTTCTGCACTCCCTTTGGACGGATCGGTTGCCAACACAGCAGGGCAGCTAACCAAGAATCAAAGGTCTCCGGTACGTGCGGTCGGAGATGAATACCCAGCCCGGAAGAGTGAGTGGACACATCTAAATACGTGCTGCGGAGCTCTGGGTCATACAAGGTCCTAACCTGACACCCTCGAAGATCTGGGATCAGTGTTTTGGCGAGGGATATATCGCCTTTTGTTTGGTATATCAAGCTACCGGACGCGACATTGATAGCGCAATATCCAGAAACCCAAGAGCTAGCAGTAGTAGTCCTAAACGAGAGTATTCCGTGCATCCTTCCGCAAGTCGTCTTCATCAGTTGAAGTATCTTATTCGCATCAGACGTAGCAACGTCAAAAGGCAGCCAGTCCTCATGTGGCGCCGGCTTCGAAAAAGGAGATATCGTACGAGGAGGAGAGCTCAAGATTCGTTGACGGCTTTGGTCGGAGTTCTGCGGGGGAAGAGGTGGCGAAGGCAAGACGGATGGAAACCCTATTGACGTCACGCTGTCTTCGATGCCTCGATAAGGTGGTGACCCGGCTGAATGCACCGACCCTATCCGATGGCGCGTCCTGGTCATAAACGGTGGCGGGGACTTCTCGCGGGTTATCTCCTCCAGCGTTCTGGTCCTTGGCCTTGCATTGACATCCCTGTAACTACTTGCACCAAGACCGCTGCCGTTCGAGCTAGACACGGGGAGCTGCTCCCGAGATCGCTCATAAGGACTTCCATGTGGTGCGGAACGAGGCGATGTAGCTGTTGAAGATGGTCCGAATCCCGATTCTGATGTTGCGTCATCGGTGTTTGCTCCAGCAGGTGAGTCTGGAATCACCGTCCGAATCGTTCCCTCCCTAAAGTCGTCCGAATAGACGTGCCCATGACGGTCTCTAGAAGATGTCTTCTTGCTGGTTCGCCGCTCGACTGAACCTCTATGCCGTTCCTGAAGGCCAGAATGACATCTGTGTCCATTGCGCTGTCCGCTGTCCATAATATTGGAGTTGTCGATCCTTCAGCAGGAACGACTACTCCACACAGCCCGTCTAGAAAGCAAGAGCTTCAGAACTACTTCCGTTCCTCAATTGTCTCGACTTGCATCTGGCGGCTCGCATGGGGTCCGAAGACCAGACTGATGCCTCAGTGTCCCGCCGTAGAACCCCAGCTCGTACTTCATAGGGTCGTAGAAGGGGACAAGGATTATACTATAACTGAGAGAGGAACGATTGGCTAATCATCGAACTCCGCTTCGGTGGAAATTCGGGGTGAAGGTTCGAAGCGGAGGAGCTCAGCGGCACCACTGGTATCAAGGCCTGTTTAAGTGTTCATTGGGTCAGCGAGAACAAGTGCTTAATTTTGATGATTGGGTGCAAAAAACCCCACATACACTTTTTAGCATGTCACAGTAAGAGAGATATCCGCCGGCGCAATGCTTCCATTCGTTCGCTGTGGCGTATTCCACAGACAGATTCCCGTATGCGCAAAAGATCTGAAGCCCTCTTGACATCGATCACCCGTACGGAGATGAGCAATGTACACACGACTGCTTTTCAAGATCGATTGGGACGTAGAGTGGTGGTTCGATGGCGCATAGCGTGCGGTATGACCTACCGATTGGCGTTGGAGTACCATAGGATGGGATTTAGCGGCGCGCCCAACCTTATCAAGCTCACTTGCTGACATAACCTTTGTGGTGTGCCACAACTACTTGGCAATTGATTTGAATTTCACATCGTCAAACTTAGTCTACAGCTGCTTCTAGTGATTAGGCATCCCTATCAAAGGCAAGTCTTGAGGTAAGACGCGATGGCCAGGACATGGCCAGAATAAGGCCCTTGCGACCAATCGCACAGGCCTGGTTTGAACTGGCCAACGCAGTATCTCCGAACACCCCATTGTGGTACCCGCTCTGTATGTATGTGGGGCTTAGATCAGCAACTTTGCAATCTCGACATTGATCACAGTAACAGCTTCATCGCCATGGTGCAACGGCTGCAGACTAGTCAAAGGCCAGTCGCTCGATGCGTCCCGTAAGCATAATTAGGAAAATACAGCTGTGATGCGCCCCTTCGGCCGTCACGGATATCATAAACATGAGCGTAGCAGCAACCAGGAAGGAAACCAACTAAGAATGAGGACAACCCCCTGACCTAATCCTAAAATCTTTCAACCTCTTCTCGATTTCTCTCGATTGCAGTGACAGCTCTTGCATATTGCAAACGTCTCAAAGTATTACCTAAAGGAGTGCTCGGGGGTGCCATCATCCCCACCGACTGCACTAATCGGCTGACTCCTGGCTCCACTCAAATCTCCACTCCCAGTCTTCCGCAACGCTTGCCGCATTGTCTCAATCGTCAGCTCGCCCCCAGTCGGCGGACTATGAGCAGACAGCGGACTACCAGGACCCCGTCCACCTCGACTCGGTGACGTCTCTAGCCCCTGGAAGGACGCAGACCCACTAGTAGGAGGAGAACCACCTAGACCATGTGATGAATCTGGTGAACGTATAGGCGATGGAGACCGATTCGGTGCCGACAACGGTACGGCACCGGACGAAAGAGCCGCAAGATGGACTGAGTCTCTGTTGGTACCGTGCTCGGCATGCTCAGAATGTACAACATCGGCAAATGAGATGAAGCTCAGTCGTCGTACATCGTTGGTATCGAGTGCACCGTAATTCGATGCAGCATCGTCGTTGTCTGGGTGGGCAACAAGGTCGTCTTGCCAAGATGTACCGGCGGCTTCGCTAGTGCCGGTCCCTGTAACTGTCATTGCAGCTGGCTGATGAGCCGAATGCATGACGATCTCCACATTGTCCGGATCAAGATGATCATCAGTGATAGCGAGCGAGGACGCCTCTAGCACCGGGGGTATATGGTTTTCCGTTGTGATGTGCGCCGGAATTGCGGGTGATGCTTGTGCAATGAGTCCATCCTCCTGAACGTCGCGCTCGAAGATCTGCGAAGATGCGGGAGAGCTCAAACGAGGAGATGATGAATAAAGATGGCGGCTTGGCGACGATGGCGTCCCATAAGGATGATTGACACGCTGTGAAGATGACGACATTTTCAGCGTGATTGGTGGTTGCAGCGGCGAAGATGGTCTTACGGTAGTAATTGGAGCCACTCCGGCAAGTGCCCCAGATGCTACACCTCCCTCGCTCTTCTTCCTTGCCTTCTCTTCATCCTTCTTCTTGCCCAGGCCCCAAAATCTCCGCTTGCCAGATTTGTTAGCAGTCTCCCGCTTCTCACTCCCATTGTGAACTCCATCATCCTCTTCCCCGTCAATGTCGATTGATGTTGACGGTGCTTGAGGAGTCTCTAAGAATCCTTCACCCAAAAGGGGCACCGAAGATGTGCGTGAGCCTGGCTCATTGCCGGCGTCTCTTGGTATCTCGCTCTGCACGGCTGCCATTATGTGCAGGCTTCTCGCAGACTAGAATCGGAGTGACCAGTCACGATACGAACATTGAGCGAGTACTTGTCTGGCCGTAAGTTCAGGTCAGCATAGTGCTTAGCTGACGTTCGACTTTACCGACGCAACATGCGATTGAATACGAGTGTTGGCGTTAATCCAGTCGTGATCGGAAAAGACACAGTAATAGCCACGTACCTATGTGGAGAACTTTGCTGGCTTTGTAGTCCCAGAGGACGAGGCACAGCGAGGTTTACTTGCTATTCTCAGCACATGACGGTTAAAGCAAGAAGCCAGCAAAGCACTAATGATTGTGAGCGCCGTACCTCGCGTTGAACGCAAGCAATGTTAAGTAATGCTGAAGCAAAGTTAGTAAGGTGGCTCAGGTGTGGGAAGACAGAATTCCGGCGTTGCTTGTCGCATTCTTCTACCTTACTTTGTTAATTCCTCCAAGGTAACTTAGAGGTTGGCGTGGCTCACCTGACGGCCTCTCGGTTTGGTTTCAAGCCCGATAATGACGCGGTCCAGACAGGGTACCACGAGGGCTAGGCTCGATGCGGACCAAGACAGGGCTAGGAAGCGAAGCCAATTTGGGTATGGATTAAATTATGCCGGGCTCAGTGTTAGAGATCAGATCTGCTTTGCGTCAGCTATCAACAACTTATCAATGACAACGCGATGAAAACTCTGGTCCCTCGACGCCCAATTACGGGCTCATCATTTTCCATCTGTTCATGGACAGCCAACACACGCGTCAATTCACGAAGACATGAGTCCTCTTTCCGTCGAACCAAACAGCGATTACGAGTGAAGCCCGATTCCTCCTTTACATCTTCCAACACCTACGCTCAGGACCATATCGTCTTCAATCCCCCATCTTCAGCTCCATCAGTCTATCACACTCCCAGTAAATTCCTCCCGCCGAACGACCGACGAAGACAGCTCTTCGCCGTAGCTGCCGGCCCAGTCCCTCAACCCCAAAACTCAAGACTCCCACCGCCAGTCCGGAAACCCTATGAAAAGCAATACCATTTGACTGCGACAGATATGGAGGAGATAAGACGGCTGAGGGGAGAAGACCCAAACGTGTGGACAAGGGAGAAGTTGGCGAAGAAATTCAATTGCTCGAATTTGTTCGTCGGTATCGTCTGCGAGGCTAGCCGGAAGCGGAGAGAAGGACAACAGCAGATTTTGGAGGCCGTGAAGTTGAAATGGGGCCGGAGAAGGCGTATAGCTAGGGAAGATAGGGTTAAACGGCGGGAAACATGGGGAAGGGATGAATGAAACCGCAATGCATCGCTACCCTCAGAGCAGAGCCCTATGTCACAGCATGGTTGAGAACGCAGGATGGGTCGACTGACTCCAAGCTGGTCTGGTGGTGGAGCTCTAGGCTCAATCATGGGAGGCATATGGCGATCTGCAGATAGCCATGACGAATCTAGTACTACGAGGTCTTATTGTGCAGAATCAGTAGAGCGGCGCCTGCGCAGCTTGATTATATGGCTAGAGTTTACCATGTCCGGAAGCCTTGTCGTCCTTGCCTAGCTGGAAAGGTGCATTGTGCGCTTCTAGCAAGCTCATGTGCCTCATGCACCTCCTGTACTATGGACTGCTACACTTGACTATGAGGCGTGAATCTTTTCATGTTTGTAAGTAGGAGTGATGCAATTCACTTGTACAGACAGGCTTAGAGATTCAAGAGTCAAAAACAAAAATATGATTGCCCTCACTAAGAATCGAACTTAGAACCTCGTCATTACTAGTGACGCGCTAATTAGGTTAGCATGATTCATCTTGATAATTTCAATTGTTCTCACCTCTACCATTGAGCCATAAGGGCGAGAGCAGAGAAGAGCAGGTTGATATGCGCAATGGGTGTTATTGCGTTATATATTGCAATAACTCTGAAAAAACCAAGCATGTCTCAGCATTTTTGCCAGCATAGCGCAATAGAAACTTCTTGCAGCCAAAAGAGAGGGGGAAGACTCGTTCAATTTTTCTTTCATGAGCATTGGCAAAGCTGCCTACCGGTGCTCACTCGATGGTCTTGCTATTCAACCGGTTCTGAAGATCCTTGCCAACATTTCGAGACATCATCTTGTATGAAGAGATCTGCGTCGATCACGCTCCAAGCTGCCTCTAATCCCCAATATTAATATCAAGCTTCGTTTTGTTTCAAAAGGTAAACATGTATCCTAGCGCATCATTTGCGTGTTCATGATCAGAGCCAAAGATGGCGAAGAAAATCGTAATCTGCGGAGGAAAACGGCTTCCTGGGTATATCCACCTCCACTTAGTCCCAAGCATTCCAACCCTCCTAGATCTAATGCCGAAGTCAAATCGCTGGTAAGGTTAAGCCGAAAGCCTGTTTCGTCCATATAGGACTATCATCGTAAATCAACACGGATTGCCTACTATCTGAAGTTGTAAAGGAACGGACGACAAATGCATGGGTATAGGCAAAGCAGCTCAATTGATTGGCTAAGAAGTACGCGTGTATTTGCCACACTGATGAATCAACGCATGGTACATTGATCGTCTATACAACTGTAGATACAAGAATGATGCACGCAAGCAGGTCATTAAGTGAAATGTCAACCACCAACTAGCGGTGTTCAGCTAGTCCACCAATTGACGCGTCCAAGTAGGTAGACCCGGTGTCTGTCCTGTCACAACATTACTGGGTGTAGTAATGTTCACATCTCCCTTTACCTTGCCTCCTGAACTTTCGTCGGGGAGTAGCTAGGCTGATATGGCGGGGAATATCGTCCATTCTATCAACCACGGAGTTGACCTTTTCAACCATCTGATTCCCCTGGCACTTGAGCCAACACTCAACACATTGTCATGATTTTGTAGTTGCGGTCCACTTGCGCCCAGCTGCTACCACCCAAAGGATTTCGGACAGGATAGCGTGGAACTATGTATCATTATGCTGGATCGTGAGATATCTGAGCTGCTTGAGAGGATGGGAATGCGCATCATAGTCCTCTTATCAATGCGGGGTGTGAAGCGTTTTGGTTGGGGCGAAATGGTTGTTTAGGAGCTGACCCCCAGGGTCGTTCCCCATGCATGCTGTTACGTGCTTCTTCTTCCTCGGTCAGGAGTGCCACTGAAACGCTAACGTCTCTTCCAAGGTTCATTCAACGCTGCACAAGGCTTCATCTATTGATGTCCATGAGTGCAAGTAGGATAGTAAAGCGACTCGGAGTTTCAACTCTCAGCTTGGACTCAACTTTGTCTTGAAATAATCTTGATCTCGTCATCCGAACGTAATGAGACCTCTTCATCGTTTAGGAGAGAGTACAACCCCTCAGATCAGTAAGCTCTAAAAGGGCATTAGGCCAGTTGTACACGGCGTTGGTCTGCAAAGGGACTCATTTTCGTTGAGCTTCTTGCTCATAACTATCAACTATAATTCTGTTTAGTAATTCTTTCGTTGCTACTTCTTTCTAGCTTATGATCGTATAAAAGAACGGGGAAGATTGAAGATGAACACAATAAAACGAGTCGTAGCAATCTGTTAGTCCCAAGGGCCAGAATCAGCAGTACCCCGCTTCTCTTTGGATCCCAGCTCGAGACCATCTCAAATCAGACGCGTTCTCACCTGCACACAAAGTATCCGCGTCGCACCCCTCCATAAGTTGAACGTATGCTTTCCAGGACTCTTTCCACTACTCACCTCTCTCTCTCGTCCAATCGCAAGATCGCACTCGGGGAGCTCTCCTCAATTACAACAATCAAGACTCCTCTCACTACAAGCTTACAAGAAAGCAGCAAGAAAGATGGCTCCGTTGCTGGATACATACTTTAAGCAGTGAGCATGGCATGGACCCTTACCACTTCCAACGACCTGCTTACATGTTGCTTGATCAGGGTGGATAGCTTGTCGGCTCCCTTCATTGAGCGTCGGTGTCCCATGTGCTTTGGGGAACCTCAAGTATCCACTGACGGACAACATTAGGTTTACGCAAAGCTGTCGCTATACCTTCTGTCTCTGCGGACGACCAGAGAAGACAGGATGTGTTCAAGGCAGGCCTGCTCAATCCGTTGATCCCTCGAGCGCCATGTATTGACAGCGCTGTTAGATGGGTCAATTCCTTGCGTCGGAGCTCCAAGCTTTGGGCGCCGAAGTCCACCAACGCCCACTAGGCAAGCAACCTGGCAAAGCACACCTTGAACTCCCACCTGTTATCATTGCACGGTACGGTAGTGACAAAAACAAGCGGACGATCTTAGTATATGGGCATTATGATGTCCAACCAGCACTCAAGGACGATGGATGGGCAACGGAGCCTTTCGAGCTCACAGTTGACGATAAGGGCAGAATGTACGGGCGTGGTAGTACAGATGATAAAGGTCCTGTCCTAGGTTGGCTGAATGTGATCGAGGCACACCAGAAAGCTGGCGTTGAGTTCCCGGTCAATTTACTCATGTGCTTTGAAGGTATGGAAGAATATGGATCGGAAGGACTGGATGACTTCATCGAGGCGGAGAGTAAGAAGTTTTTCAAGGATGCGGATGCAGTATGCATATCGGACAATTATTGGCTGGGCACGGAAAAGCCTTGCTTGACCTACGGTCTGCGCGGATGTAATTACTATTCGATATCTATCTCCGGACCAGGTCAGGATCTTCACAGCGGTGTCTTCGGAGGCACTGCGCAAGAGCCAATGACGGATCTAGTCAGAGTACTCGGTACGCTGGTTGACACTGATGGAAAGATCCAGATTCCAGGACTCAACGAGCTGGTAGCGCCCCTGACCGACGATGAAAAGTCGCTTTACGGAGACATTAGCTATACCATGGATAACTTGTATGAGTCTCTTGGCAGTAAGACGGGTATCTACGACGACAAAGACCGCACTTTAATGGCGCGGTGGCGGTATCCATCCCTCTCCGTCCATGGTATCGAAGGCGCATTCTCTGCTCCAGGGGCCAAGACTGTTATCCCAGCAAAGGTCATTGGCAAATTCTCTATCCGTACTGTACCGAACATGGAGATCGAGGATGTTAATAAACTGGTGTACAAGTACGTCAAGGAGGAATTTGCGAAGCTGAAGAGCAAGAACACAATGGATGTAAGTCTACAGCATGCGGGTAAGTGGTGGGTCGCGAGTCCAAAGCATTGGAATTTTAGTGCCGCTGGCAAGGCCGTGGAGCGAGTCTTTGGCGTTAAGCCTGACCTTACGAGGGAAGGTGGCAGGTACGCACCCTACACATTCCGTTTGAGCCAATTGTGGCTGACTTTTCATAGTATACCCGTTACGATCACGTTCGAGCAAGCAACGGGCAAGAATGTTCTGCTTCTGCCAATGGGAAGTTCTACAGATGCGGCACATTCCATCAACGAGAAGTTGGACAAGAGGAACTACATCGAAGGAATCAAGCTGTTGGGAGCATATCTGCACTACGTCGCGGAGGAACCCATGTCAAACTAAACATAGCACCAACAACTCGTGAGCGCCGTCAGAGATCCCTCCGATCACATGGCCTAGAGAAGTGCAGCAACATTCAATTTCCATTTGGCTTCTGCTAACACAATCTCCACTTGCTCGTCCTTGCCTTCCGCCTCGTCTTCTCTGTCTAGACCAAAGACCTTATCTACATTTCCTTCCACTTATACACCGCCCCAGCATTCCCCTCCGGATCCGCAAATACCGCATGCCACCCATGCTTCCCCTCCATCTCCTTCCCCCTCAAAATCTTTCCACCCGCTTTCTCGATTTTCTAATTCCCACGAACCATACGCCAATATCAGCCACCAACCTCTCTTCACCCCTCATATTCATTCTCACTCGGGGAAAATTACGCACCGCAAGAGCCTCCTCGATACTCTCGACGTAGAAGTACGTCAGCATCCCACCAGCACCTTTGCCACTACTACCACCGACGGCCTGCATCATCGCCTCACGTTTCGCGTCGTCTTCGACTCTAGCGATGCCCCCGGAGACTTTGCTGCCGGGGTAGGCGAACATGGCCAGTTTGTCTTCGGGATAGTCGTCTGTGGCCGGTTGGAAATTCCAGGCGAAGACGGTGGAATAAAACTGTTTGGCTGTTGCGAAGGGTAAGTGTCCATCATTGCGTGTTGAGCATGCAGGTGGGAGGGGGTCGGCAAGGACACGGAAAATCCGTGAAGGGGGTGAAGGAAATATGCAGGAAAGGAGAGGGAGGAGAATGGAGAGTCGACGTACCGCGTGCGACGTCAAGGGCAGGGATCTCGATCCACACCGGGGAGCCTGGGGCGGGAGGAGACCAGGTGGTGCAGGTTTCCGACATCGTTGATTTTCTCTCTGTCTATGTCAGGAGAATGGTCAGTGAGAAGGTGCCCGTGGGTGTGCTGTAGAAGCTTACACAAGAGCTGTAGCGACCTCAGTAGATATTGAAGATAGATAAGACTGGATAGAGTAACTTTTAATCGAACTCGTAGATATCTTCAGCAATGGCCTGAATGAATTGAGGCACTTGAGAATCTATCGATCGAAAGACAGGAAGAAACAGTCCTTTATATCTACCATTCTTACCATACTCATAATCTACCAACAACAACGACCAAAACCATCTCGTATTCATCCAACACATACATGTACGCACGGATATGCAATCCAGGCAACAACGCCCATCATCCTCAACCCCGACCCCAACACCACCCTCTCCCTCTCCCTCATCACAGTCCAGCACAACATTTACACCGCTCATCGTTGATCGAGTCGCGCAGCGCAGAGCAGAGCAGAGCAAGGCATGGCCCAACAATCCCCCCGACTCCGACGCGCCGTGGGGCCGACGCGCGGGGTATGCGCGAGATCAGGTGCTTTTTGGAGTCTTGGCGGCGCCAGTGCCAGTGCGAGTGCGAATGCCGGTGCCGGTGCCAGGGCGGGCTTGTGGTTCGGAAAGGGTTGTGATTTGTCACTTGCGTTTCGCAACGGTGGGGATGCGAATTGGATTGGGAGGGAAGAGTCATACGATAACTCGTGTTCGTGAAGGTGTGATGTTAGTGTTAGTGTTAGTGTTAGGGAAAGGGCGTCGTGGGCAGGGGGGAGTTGTGAGGGCGTCGGGAAGGTGCCTTGGGAGGGGGCCAGGGTTAGAGTGAGAGACGTTTGGACCTGGTTGGAGGGGTTTTTTGGAGTCAGGCCGTGGCGTAACGGTCTGCTCGTGGGCTTGCGCACGGGCTTCGATAAGCTAAAGTCACGCTGATAATAGCACCGGAAAGGGTGATAGCAAACGGCGTAGAGTTGCACTTCAGGGGCAATTTTTCCCAATTGTCGCTGCGACTCTGTAGAGTAGGGCCAATGTCACGGTTGAGAAAAGGTGCTAAGCCCTCGCCAATGCAGCACAACAGCCCCGATGAGTCGAGAAGACAAAGCTAGATGCTCTTGCATCTGATGATTGCCCTGATGGCTGACTTACTCAATGACACACTGTAGATGTGGAAAGACAGGGAATGAGATAGGGGACACCTGAAGAGTTGAAAATCAGATAAGAAATAACAACCATTGGAATACGAGACCATTGATCCAACCGGATGCGCCTCGAAGACAAAACAAAACCTTTATCGACCTTCCCATTAATGACCTCCTCGAACCTCATTTTCATCCGAGAACGGGCTGGGGTCACGCTTGAACGATCCCACGCTCCCTACACTGCCCAGCCCCCCATGTCTCGGTTCTCTTCTTGCCTTCCTTGTTGCCTCCTCGATGACCTGGCTTAAGCTGCCTTTCTTCTTGTGGCCCGAAGCACTAGTTCTTGCGGGATTCCTGTCCGGTACACTAGGGCCGCTCGGGCCTGTGAATGGCGACTGTTTAAAAGCCGGTGAGTCTTCAATCTCTGTGATCGCTTGGGACGCCACCCGATCATGGCCCATCAAACTCTTTCCCATGTTCGGTTTTGGTTCTTCATCTTCAGAAGACGCATTGTCGAAAGTTGACGCATCGCCATTGTAGCGGTGGGCGCGTGTTTTATCAGATTCTTCGACAGCTACTTGACGTTCCGATCTCGGATTCACCAGCGTTATCGCGCTTCCTCCCGAGGATTCGTTGCGAGTTGATGACTTGCCCTGAGACGATGTCTTCCTCACGTTGACAGGTCTTGCGATGCCAGCTCTTGCAATTATAGGGCTGTTGCTGTTGGCGAACCCGAGCTGGCCGTGTCTTTCGAAGTCAATAGCGGGGACAGGTGGTGCCATTCCGTCTGGAGATTCGATCGGCGTAGTGCTGCCGCTGGATTTCACGCTCACTACGGCGGCTTTGCCACGAAGTACGGTTTGTGCTGGGGTTGGGTTAATGATGGCGTTATTGCGGTAGATGGTGGTTGCAACGCTGCTTCTTGCTAGGCTCGGTGTTATACTCTGGCGACCAAAGCTACTCCGGCCGTCAGAATCGGTCACACCGGAGTAAGTCGAGTCTCGGAGATCGCCAGGCATGAAGAAGTGCTGGTCCTGACCGAATTGAGGAGTGGACGCATTCAATGATGGGATTGAATCAAAAGGTAGCGGTGGTACAGGTGGAATGAGATGGCCAGGTGTAGACGGTGGTGACCGGTTGGTGACGCCTGGGATGTACGCAATCTGAATAACGTTGGAGGCTCGCGTAAGAACAGTAGAAGCGATAGATCCAACAGTGTGTGTGGACGCCCTGGCGTTTCGTTGCATCGTAAATCCATCATCCCCCTTCTCCCCTCCCACTCCACCCTCAGGCCACTCGTTCTCGTCATACTCTTGTCGTCTCGTCTTGATACAAAGTCTCCAGACCAGCCATGTAGCGATGGCAACGACAGCAAGACCAACAATCACGCCGCCGGCAATAGCACCGGCGGTCGATGACGGGTTATGCCCTGAGGAAGATGACGACGTTGCAGATGACGGTCCGATTGTGCCCGTCTTCACGCACGAGGTTGATGGGCACGAGGTGCACGACATGGTGGAAAGGGAGCATGTTTCGTCCGAAGCACAGACGGGGCAGGAAGGACTTGTGTCTGGACATTGGACACATCTCCGAAAAAGTGAACGCAAGGATGACTCGTAGTCTGTAACCGGTATGTCAGACTACCGTGGAGAAAGCTAGCGCAGTTCCAACATACCAGATCTTTCCAAATCCATGATTGCTGTGAATGGAAGACGCAATTATAGTTAGTCTGCGGGCCGTTCATCAAGATATCTAGTCCTCGTGCTAGGGTCCCAAAATTTCAGTCCAGCCACAATCGCAGAGAGGATGTACTCGGGAGATGCAAGATGTTGAATCGAATAAAGAAGCGCGCGATCGAGAAGCACCGAGTCGTGAAAGAGAGATGGAGCGCAATCTGAGTGTTGGCTTCGAAAATGGAGGTGAAAGGCGGATCCGTTGCTCAAGACAAAGGACGTCTTCACAATCCAGCGCTAGGGTCCGACCAAACTTTTCAAATGATCCTCGTCAAAGAAGCTGATGTAACGAGCGACAAGGGATTTTTCCGAATACTATTGCATTGCCGGGAGTTCCTCAGAGATGATTTCTGGTGCTTCGAGGCGGTGTTGAGCGAAAGGATACGTTAGATCCGTCTCCGTAGCTCGGGCGCAAAAATCCTTTCGTATAACGAAGGAGGATCCTTCGAGCAAAGAAGATAGTCGGGGCCAAAGTCGTTACATGAGGCGAGACTTCGATTCTCGATTCATAACCTTTATCATGTAGAGCGGAGGTGAAGAGTGAGGTACTTCGTACTTGTCCGAAGGCTGAGGAGTGGGTAAGGCTAACTAGCAAGAGAGGAGGATATGCGGGAGCGGAACTGCGAGTACATGCTTCAAGCACACAAGCGGCACTGACTTCGGATATGCGCGCCGCTTATTCGACGAGAAACTACAATACAAGTTCGGAGATTGAGGTCGATCCTTGCGCGTGCCTCAATTCAACAAATGCCATTTTCACCAGCGCAAGCATCGCACCACCAATATCTAAGACTAATCACAGGTACAATACAGCATTCTTGGTCCTTTATTCCGTGCGAGCTTCAGCGTCAGGACCCAGAAGAGCTCTGTAGAATCAAACCTTCGATGGATGCGACAACAGTTGCCTTTGCTTTTGCTTTCTCATAAAGTACAAGTGGATCAGTGTTTCCAAATATAGATACCTTATGTAAGGTAGGACCCTTCTTCACCAACAAACCCATCGCTGACGTTTGCGGCTGTGCATCTCAATGAGAATGGGCGCCAAAAGGCGATGTTTGTAGAGAGGATCAGATCCAGCCTTCCACAATTTCACAACAGTCATAGAACTCCGGGGCTTGGCAGTCTGACATTGAATATCAGATCATCACCGGAGCGTGTTTCAATGGGCAAAAGGTTTCATTTTTGTTTCTGCCGCAACAGCTGCATCGGGACCACTGCTGGTTATAATATACTATTGACTGCTCTGATGCAAAGAGCATTGATAGAGAATTGAATCCCACTTCACCCGGATCATACCCGGCGAAGACCTGGTATCTGATCCAACAAGCCCTTTGTCAGTAAGCACTGAGTTAGGCTTCCTTCACAAGAACAACGGGTGTATTTTAGTCAACCAATATACACCTTGTTCAGGCCGTTAGACTGCTGGTCATCCAGTACCTTAGAAAGTAGGACTTGGTCAGTCAGCTACAAGTACCCGTACTCGCACATCTACTTATGTATAGTGCCAGTACAACGAGAGGTTGAGAGATCCTGAAGCGAAGCCACGCAGCTCGGACAAAGCCGTCTCTCCCCTTGGTCCCCTTTTCCTACACTAGGATTTACACAACCTCATCCTCGTTCAGCATCATTCAATTTATTTCTACATAGTACTCGACGCTTGTCGCCAAACCAAGCGTTGCAGTCCTGTACCTGACTGATCCCACTTCTCGAGAAGGTCGAGAAAGTCCTTTGTTTGCTTGGCCCTGGCGGCGAAGTCCAAACTCTATCGCCCGCGTCCCTTAACTTCACCACATCCCCTCCTAACCGCGTGCAGCTCAACTCACTACGTCCCAGCGTTGACTTCCTACTTCAATCTGCACAACTATCCTCATCGAAACATAGAAACGGCTAGGTGCAAATCACTCTTGACATAGTTACACCGTCAGCACGATGGCGTATCAAGGGTCGGGCAGACCAGGTGGTTATGAGGACGGTCACCGACTGCGCGAATTACCGGCCGGTGGCGTAGGGCGTCCTCAGCATCCGCGTTCGAAACACAATACTGACTTGAAGTAGCAATACCATCTTCCTCCACGCAATGGTGACGGATCCGATGATGAAGCTGAGCGGTCACTTTTGCATCAAAATCAAAGCGGCCCCTTCAATGGTCCATTTGACGAACCACACTCACGTATGGCCACACCTCCAGTCCGACCTGCTTCCAGCTACACTCTGAGCGAAACTTACGTTGGCGAGAACGGCGCAACTGCCCCACCTTACCACGACCCTTACAATGGCCACCCTGGCGCGTACTCGGGAACGACTCTTGAAGACCCGACAGCCGCATACGGCGTTCCTGGCCGAGTCCCATCTCCCTATGCGAGGAGCGATACAAGCTCGACTGAAGCTTGGAGACAGAGACAAGCCCCTGCCGCTAATGGTCTTCGACGCTACGCTACCCGAAAGGTCAAACTTGGCCAAGGTTCGGTGCTTAGTGTAGACTATCCTGTTCCCAGCCCCATACAAAACGATGTTCAGGCCAAGTATCGCAATGATCTGGAAGGGGGTAGCGAAGAATTTACGCACATGAGATGTGAGGCACTGTTGGCGGAGAGTCGATAACAATCTGCTGACCGGTGGCAGACACCGCTGCAACCTGCGATCCTAATGATTTCACTCTCAAGAATGGCTACAACCTTCGCCCTAATATGTACAACCGACACACCGAGCTACTTATAGCCATCACCTATTATAACGAAGACAAAGTCCTGACTGCACGTACCTTGCACGGAGTCATGCAGAATATTCGTGACATTGTCAATCTCAAAAAAACGGAATTTTGGAACCAGGGTGGTCCAGCGTGGCAGAAAATCGTCGTGTGTCTGATCTTCGATGGGATTGATCCTTGTGATAAGGAAACGCTTGATGTGTTGGCGACCATTGGTGTCTACCAAGACGGAGTCATGAAGAGAGATGTTGATGGCAAAGAGACTGTGGCTCATGTCGTGAGTCTTCAGAATCGTTTGTGGCTGCGCCTACTGACTTCTCGCAGTTTGAATACACCACCCAGCTGTCCGTTACGGCTAACCAACAGCTGATTCGTCCAATTGACGACAGCCCGAGCACCCTTTCGCCGGTTCAAATGATTTTTTGCCTCAAGCAGAAAAACAGCAAGAAGATCAATTCGCATCGTTGGCTCTTCAATGCTTTCGGCCGTATCCTCAACCCCGAAGTCTGCATTCTTCTCGACGCTGGTACTAAACCCGGGCCTAATTCCTTGCTCGCGTTATGGGAGGCCTTCTACAACGATAAAGATCTTGGTGGGGCTTGTGGTGAGATTCATGCTATGTTGGGACGTGGATGGAGGAATCTTCGCAATCCTTTGGTGGCCGCACAAAACTTCGAGTACAAGATCAGTAACATCCTGGATAAGCCCTTGGAGAGCTCATTCGGGTACGTCAGTGTCTTACCGGGCGCTTTCTCTGCATATCGGTTCCGCGCGATCATGGGGCGGCCCTTGGAGCAGTATTTCCACGGCGATCATACGGCGTCAGAGTCAAATCGCGGGAAGGGTATCGAGGGAATGAATATTTTCAAGAAGAACATGTTCTTGGCCGAGGATCGTATCTTGTGTTTCGAACTCGTGGCAAAGGCCGGATCCAAATGGCATTTGACCTATGTCAAGGCTTCGAAGGGTGAGACTGATGTGCCTGAGGGCGCTCCAGAGTTCATCGGCCAGCGAAGACGATGGTTGAACGGCTCCTTTGCTGCAAGCATCTATGCCTTGATGCACTTCGGGAGGATGTACAAGAGCGGTCACAACATCTTGCGCATGTTCTTCTTTCATATTCAGATGCTTTACAACGTCTTCTCGGTGTTCCTGTCCTGGTTTTCATTAGGTAAGCTCATCCTGACGAAAGAAGAAGTATAATCCGTTGACGGTTGTTCCAGCGGCCTTCTGGTTGACTACATCTGTCATCATGGATCTTGTCGGAACGCCTTCTCCTACAAACGGTCAGACGGCGTTCCCGTTTGGGCCCACTGTCACACCAATACTCAATACTGTGCTCAAGTACATCTATCTTGCGTTTGTTCTATTGCAATTCATCCTCGCGCTTGGTAACCGGCCAAAAGGGTGAGTCTCACCTCCAACCTCACACAGAAACAACTAGACTGACACTCTGGATTAGATCACGTTGGACTTACATCACATCCTTCGTCGCCTTTGGCGTGATCCAGCTATACTTGATAATCCTCTCGATGTACCTTGTAGTTCGAGCCTTCACTGGGGGCCACACATCATCTCTGGATACTAAAGATGGTGTGGATCCGTTCCTGAAATCGTTCTTCTCATCTAGTAGCTCTGGCATTATTATCATCGCTCTCGCCGCAACCTTCGGTCTTTACTTTGTCGCTTCCTTCATGTACCTGGACCCCTGGCACATGTTCACTTCGTTCCCGCAATACCTGCTCGTCATGTCATCCTACGTCAACATCCTCAACGTGTACGCCTTTAGCAACTGGCACGACGTCTCGTGGGGTACTAAGGGATCGGACAAGGCTGATGCTCTGCCGTCTGTGAAGACCACGAAAGCCAGTGATGGCAAAGCTGCGGTCATAGAAGAGCCGGATAAGCCACAGGCAGATATTGATGAGCAATTTGAGGTCACCGTCAGGCGAGCTTTGACCCCATACGTCGAGCCCAAGGTTGTTGAGAAGAAGACGCTGGAGGACTCGTACAAGAGTTTCAGAACCAGGCTAGTCACAGCTTGGATCTTCTCGAATGCTCTCTTGGCGATTGTTATTACCAGTGATAATTTCGACAGGTTTGGAATGACTGTGAGTGGATTGCCCATAGCCCCATCGCTAAGGTCATGGAGCATTTGACTGATCAATCGTAGTCTGGAGCTTCGGCACGAACGGCTAGATTCTTCCAAGTCTTGCTTTGGGCAACGTCCTTCCTGTCCCTCGTGCGTTTCATAGGATGCTGTTGGTTTTTGGGCAAGTCTGGCATCATGTGTTGTTTTGCCAGACGATAAGCTGCCGCAGTCATGGAAGGCGTTGTATGATTTTGTCCCTCATAAAATACGACCCTAGGCTTTGGCCGAGCTGTGGACACGCTTCGGCAGGACCGCAGGGTGCGCTGCAATATGTACCAATGAGATGGCGACCCTACCAGCTTTGTTCCTTTCGTGTTTCTTGGCGCTTGATATAGACGCAGGTTGAATATGCTGTTAGCATGGCTTGAATCCGAGATTCCACAAGACAGGCGCAAGGAGAACCTTACTCCTCCTTGCGATATGCGGCTGGCAAGATGATGTAGTCGCCGGACCTGAAGGCGACTGAAAGGTTCATCAAATGTAGAGTGATCTTCATTGGAGGCTACCACAATTAGAAAGTTACGAAAGTGAAGGTTGTGTGAATGACACCCTTTATTCGCTGTGGCAGTGTGAACACGGCCAGGCGAATCGCCAGCACCTATCATAGAGAAAGCATCCATACCTTAAGTATTGTACAGAGACAACGAATCCTTTTGAAGCAAGGACAGAACGATTTCTTCGGCCGACATTACGATAAGCTCTCCAAGACCCGACTAAGTATCTCTTTAGCTTCAGTTGCGGCAACCATACAGTGTCTTCCACCAAACGTACTAAGCACCAGTAACACTGTTATCGGCTCCAGACTCTAGTCTTGGCACAACGGCAGTAGATACAGCTTCCCAAAGGCTCTTTCAGGATGCTGAAGATCTGGTCGATGGTACGCTATTTCGGACGACCACGCCACACATAGCATCGAGATCGCAGGACTAACGTTGGCAACAGAAGAAGCAGCAGCAGGCGGCTGCCAATGCTGAAGGCGGGAAGAACAAGAAGGTCACCGCGGCACAACTACGAGCTCACAAAGGTCCGTCCCAAAGCTCGACTACGTACAAACTCCGGTGCTTGCGTTTACCACTCAACATGCCCTCGAGGCTCACGCTGATGCGATGTCGTTTCCAGATATATCAGAACTTTCCCTTGGCGCAACGATGCGCGCCGATTTCCCCACCGACGACGATATCATGAACTTCACCTTGACCATCGAGCCGGACGAAGGCATGTATAAAGGAGGATCCTTCCGCTTCAGCTTCGCCATCAACCAGAACTTTCCGCACGACCCTCCGAAAGTAAAGTGCACTCAGAAGATCTACCATCCGAACATTGACCTCGAGGGGAACGTGTGTCTGAATATATTGAGGGAGGACTGGAAGCCCGTGCTGAACCTGAACGCCGTTATCGTGGGTTTGCAGGTGAGAATGTCCTCTTACTTGAACACGCGCGCAGATGGTGGCGGGAGGAGTAAGTGACCACAGCGGACGGGCGCTGAACTTTTGAACCCTAGTTTCTCTTCCTAGAGCCAAATGCTTCGGACCCATTGAACAAGGAGGCCGCGGAGGACTTGAGATCGAACAGAGAAGGCTTCAAGAGAAATGTGCGGACAGCGATGGCCGGAGGATCCGTCCGGAACCAGCAATATGTGAGGGTCATGAAGCAATAGAATCACTTTCGCGCGGCATATTGGGCTGGGAGTTAGATGGGGCCATTCACGCGGGGGTGTCGCAGGATTTCTCTGCATTAACGGTCACTGTACAGGGCGCATGCAACGCAGCAACGGAGTCGTGGTTCTCTAAAGCGTCCTATGGCTACTGTTGCTCCGGAACGGCCATCAAGCGTTCAAGTTCTTGTCATTTCTGACTCAATCTCGAAGCCACTGGGATTTTATAGACGCAGAATCTCTAAAAATTTGCAATAAGCCCATGAGGTAGGCTCGAAGCTGTTCATATTGCCCTGAACACCAGGGTCAGAAACTCTGTGCAGTTCACAAGTGGTTCCGCGAACTTTTCTTTCTGAAAGGTCCCAAGTTTTAAAAACTAAATTCTGTGTGATATACTCAGAACCACAATATTACTCAATCATGTGAGTATACAGAATTGTAGATCAAGCGTATGCTCGCCGAGTCTCCAGAAGCCAGTCAAGAACAAAGGCTTCGGTCAGATCAGGAGTCCTCCGCATGTTGCGCGATTTGCTCAATCTGCCCTCTAGTGGAGGCCCTTTGCGATGTAACTTTCGAGCAGCAGAGCGTGAAACTCAACGTGACAAAAACGTTATCGGACCGCAACACACCTGTTGGACCCTGTCATGACGAGCCGCAAGGTCGCCTTCAGACCTCGTCAAACACTGATGTCGCCCCGTCCACAGAGCCTGTTCGACTCCCTTACACCCTCTTGCACGACGATTGTCACAGTGTCTGTGACGATGAGATGAAGGGTGCAGGCGCAGAGAACTCAGGCGGAGCCAAAGAGCTTTGCCAGAGCGTCAGAGGTGAGAACGGCGCAACACCCGCATCCGCGGTCCAGTACTTACAGCCGTTGATCAGGGTGGACATCCATCGATGAGACAGCCATTGACGACAGAAAGCAGCAAGACGGGATACGAAGGCGGCAGGCAAAGCGAAAGATATTCCAAGCGGCTTAAATCAACTCGACAAGTCCAAGACCATCTCTCAAATCCGTCTTCAGCATCTCGCCGTGCATAAACCCATGAAGATAGCTTTCTCCCATCAGTGAATACTTCGTGTCATTTGGCAGTGGGCAAAGCACAAATGGAACTTTGGCATCACATATAAGCCACACTTCGTCACCAACTTGCATCGACCGTGGACCGAGACCGAGATACCCCTTTCTCGTGATATATAGTCGCCGGTCTGTGCGAACCTTTTGCCAAGAACTGACCCACAAATCGGTACGCATACGCATCTCTTGCCATCTCATTGTCATTTGCCATCTTCTTAGCTCGGGGGCTGTGAGCCTAATACGAAAGTATGCTTCTGCATCCGATCAGTTAATAAGTGAAGTGTTTCAAGATCACATTTTCACAGATAATTTATTCAGTCTTTGTCAGAGTAGTGTGTAAGACAAGATAAATCTCTTGATATCTAAGATTTAAAATGAACTTAAAAAGTAGATCTGCAATAAGAAGATAGCTTAATGTGATGCAGAAATAGTTGTCAGAAGACTGTGAACAGAATTTATAGCACTGCAGATTTATAAATCTGATGATGAGTGTAGGTTAGGCTTGAGCTGATAAAGTGAAGGGGCTTGCTAGAAACCACTTCAGATTTTAAGGTATATCTGAAGGACGCTTGATACATAGACCGGTTCCCGGGTCCTTCGGTCAAATGAGTCCCTCGATCAGGTCAAATATCGTGGAATCCTTGTAAGAGCAACAACCCCACAGAAATTACATATAATTGAGGCTTCAAATGCTATCTAGATATGTACAAATATCCAATATTATGGTTAGAGATGCATGTGACCAAATTGAATAGAGCAAAACAAAGCTCTAGATAGCAATGCTCGAAGTCAAAATTACAATACAGATGAGTGTTTCTGACTAAGCTGGCGCGCTTCTGACTAAGCTGATCGAAGGACCCCGGAACCGGGTTACTAGGCCGCTGCAAGCACAAGCGAAGAAATTTCCCCAGAGCCTCAACTCATCACACAGATGACTGCACGAAAAGCATAGCAAAGCACAGAGCCCAAGCGAAGGCAGCCCTTTTCTAAGTTTGTACTCAAACCAAGGCTTTGCTATGGCATCCCGCAGCTTCACTCGAGCTCTCCGTACTCCACTGACACGGCAATTGACATCCCCGGCCGTGCAGCGCCGAACCTTTGTTTCTGCCCTCTGTGGTGTCAGAGTCGGCCTTACAGCTACCCTGAAGAGCGCTGTTGCTGGTCCAGCACAGCAAATTAGAGGCGTCAAGACCATTGATTTCGCCGGGAGCAAGGAGACTGTCTACGGTCTGCACAAACCTCTGAGGTGTGAGCTTGTAGTAAACTGACTGACTGTATGACATAGAACGAGAGGACTGGCCACGAGAAAAACTACTGGTAGGTGCCATCATGGTCCCAAGGACGCAATGAAAGGATCTAGACGCAATTTGAGTTTACTGCTATCAGAACTCACACCCAATGTAGGACTACTTCAAGAACGACACACTCGCTCTCATCGGTTATGGATCACAAGGACATGGACAGGGACTCAATCTCCGCGACAACGGTCTCAATGTCATCATCGGTGTGCGAAAGAACGGTGCCTCGTGGAAAGAAGCCAAGCAAGATGGCTGGATTCCTGGCACCAACCTCTTCGATATCGACGAAGCTATCTCGAAGGGCACTATCGTCATGAATCTGCTCAGTGACGCTGCTCAGAGCGAGACTTGGCCTGCGATCAAGCCGCAGCTGACCAAGGGAAAGGTATGAAAACGAGTGGTAGCATATCTTTGAGCGTTTGTAGCTGATGGCTTGAATCTAGACCCTTTACTTCTCTCACGGCTTCTCGCCCGTCTTCAAAGACCTCACAAAAGTCGACGTTCCCAAGGATATCGACGTAATTCTCGTTGCGCCTAAAGGCTCTGGCCGCACAGTTCGTACTCTGTTCCGCGAGGGGCGCGGTATCAATTCCTCCATCGCCGTCTACCAAGATGTGACTGGCAAGGCCGAGGAGAAAGCTGTTGCTCTCGGCGTGGCAGTGGGAAGTGGATATCTCTACAAGACGACTTTCGAGAAGGAAGTTTACTCAGACCTCTATGGCGAGCGAGGATGCTTGATGGGTGGCATCCATGGCATGTTCTTGGCGCAGTACGAGGTGCTCAGGGAGAGAGGGCACAGCCCGAGCGAGGCTTTCAATGAGACAGTGGAGGAGGCAACACAGAGCTTGTACCCGCTTATTGGAGCGAACGGTATGGACTGGATGTATGCGGCCTGTTCGACGACCGCAAGACGCGGAGCTATTGACTGGAGCAGTAAATTCAAGGATACGTTAAAGCCGGTATTCAACGAGCTTTACGACTCCGTACGCGATGGGAAGGAGACACAGAGATCGTTGGAGTACAACTCGCAACCCGATTATAGGGAAAAATACGAAAAGGAGATGCAGGAGATCCGGGAGTTGGAGATCTGGAGGGCTGGGAAGGCTGTGAGGTAAGCCATCCTACTGGTACACTCTGGCTGAAATGGTTTAGTATCTGATTGTGACTGTTAGGTCTCTTCGCCCGGAGAATCAGAGATAAACAGATTCATAGGTGCATTGGTAAAGGGACAAGGATTGAGCGTGTGGTAGCTTGAATGCATCTGTACAATATCCTCTACGGGTTTTTCATTTGTCATCTAAAAAGTTGCATCCAACCCTTTCGTGGGCAGGCTTCCAGAAGTCTTCCTTCGCATGTTCGCTAGCAGGGCCGACTATCGGCGCTATTTGACATGACATTTCTTCGCATCGCATTGTGCCGAAGTACTACCATCTTGACGAGCCACATACATTGACTTTCCACTACAGATTCTACAATTGATGAAACAGCTACACATACGATACAGTGCCTTTAGCTGACATGGCAGACCGCTCCAAAACACTACCGCTGACTCGAGAGTCGGTCAAATCTGCACATTCGCTGATCGAACCCTATATTCACCGCACCGCTGTCCTCACGTCGACAACTCTCTCGAACCTGTCTTCAACGCCCCAAACTCCAGAGTCTCTCGTTGGCACACCTTTTGAAGGCCAAGAGCCCGCGAGACCGAAGATCAACCTCTTCTTCAAATGCGAAAATTACCAGCGAATTGGCGCTTTCAAGAGCCGCGGAGCATTCCATGCGCTGAGCAGATTGGGTGATAAAGAGGTCCAGAAAGGAGTCGTGACACATAGTTCTGGTATGGAGCACATCCCTAAGCTATCCACTCCGTCAGACTATCTAACTTTCACCTCTTGTGCGTTGTGTCTGCAGGTAACCATGCTCAAGCCCTCGCCCTCGCCGCCCGCACTCGTGGTATACCCGCTTACATTGTCATGCCGACCATCTCCACACCCTCCAAGATCGCCGCGACGAAAGGCTACGGTGCAGAAGTCATCTTTAGCGGCAGCACATCGGAAGAAAGGGAGGCCGTGGTGGAGGATGTGATGAAGAGAACCGGGGCGATTCTCGTCCCTCCGTACGATCATCCGGATATTATACTGGGGCAGGGCACTATGGCGTTGGAGTTCGAAGACCAGGTCCGAGAGATGGTCGAGAAACAGCCATATCTGAGCGTACGTAGGCCTCAGAACGCCGATACAACAACGGATGGCGAAGCCAATGGCATGAAGAACGGCCACTTCAGCAGACTCAAAGCTGGGAAAATAGACGCGGTCGTAGCACCGTGTGGAGGTGGCGGCATGCTCTCAGGCATCGCGACCGCCCTCCACGGTACAGGAACGTACGTCTTTGGCGCCGAGCCCTCCTTCCAAGGCGCCGACGACGCAAAACGCGGTCTGGCCACGCACAAACGGATCGAAAGCGTCAAGACGTTGACGATAGCCGACGGGCTTCGCACACCGGTCGGCGAGATACCGTGGTCTGTGATCTCCGACACGGGCAAAGTCCGCGGTGTGTATGCCGTGAGCGAGGAGCAGATCAAGGCGGCGATGAGACTCGTGCTGGAGCGGATGAAGGTGTTTGTGGAACCGAGTGCGGTAGTCGGGTTGGCGGTCGTGTTGTATGATGAGGGGTTTCGGAAGATGGTGGAGAGGGAAGGGGGAGTGGAGGGGTGGGACGTCGGTGTTGTGCTGAGTGGTGGGAACACGACTGTCGAGGCGATCGCGAAGTTGTTTGAGGTGGAGGAGAGCAGGGCCGAAAGGCAGGAGGGCAAGGTCGGGATGATGGGGGAGCGGGTCGCGGAGAATGTGGCCGGTTAGACAATGCATCGACTGCCCCTGGCCCGCGTTGCGTTATGCCTCAACAGCGTGCTTGACCGGAAACACGCCTCGCATACCAAGTATCAATTTAGAGCGCTCGGCATATGACGCCGAACACAGGTACTACACGGGCTGATCCCTCTCATGGCTCAGCTGCTCTGTCACCACACGCTGTATCGTTGCAATGATATCTAGCGAAAACTCGGTCATGACTTCTGCCCTCTCGTAGCGGTTCGTGAAGCGTCGCGCTTAGCTTATCGGTCATGTCCTTGCTCTCATCCTTCTCCCCATTTTCCATCGCACCCACTCCATCCTCAACCTCGTCCATCTTCCACTCGTCTACCGCCTTTTGACCCGGCATCTTCATGCACCTACAACATCACAGAACCGTCACATCAACCCGTGCTTTCTTCAAGCAAAGCATGTTCAAACCCACGTTCTGAGATCTTTCGTTATCGACGATCCCACCCCAACACCGCATATGCTTACTCCCCGTGAACCCCAAATTCCTGCCATGTGTCATGAACATCGAGCGATCCTTCGGCTTGTATTCCGATAGTGGCAACACCCACCATACGCCATGCTCACCCCCTACGTCCGGGTATGAGCGTCCCTACCGAAGCAATGACCTCATAACAACTTCATCGCATCCTCCGCAATCCTCAACGCTCTGCACATGCGGTGCCGACAAGTTGGGAGGGGTCGGGGACGGTATTCATGTGGCCAAGACCCGCAAGTCGGTTGCTAAGAACTTCGGAGCCCTCGAAGTCAGAGGGACGTAGCCCGGCGATACGAGCGAGCACAGAGGAGTCCCAATGGGTTTGACGGGAAGGTGATATAGTCCGCACGTACAGCATAGATTTAATTGTATCGTAAGCGGTAAGTTCGTGATGCAGATCTCTATGGTAATGTTCGGCCTGTGTAGACAAGCGCGGGTTGTGCAAGGCCATGGCTTACCTGATTCCTCCCATGCAGATGCACCACGCTCAAATGTGAGAAAGCAGGAAGGGGTATTTCGTACACATGCTAAGCGTCATCTTCTGCCAGACTTCGGCCTCGTGTCCCTGAAACAATGCTCGAATACCGTCTTCTTCCTCTCCAGATCCCCTTCCTTCATGTTCAGCCTTCGGACAACCTGAAACGCTCCGGTCCCAATCCCCATCGACTGCCCCATGATAATGCACTCGGAGACACCTTGGATTTTATCCCTCTTCATATGCCACGCCGCCTCGAATAGATGATCTGGCGTTTTCTCGAAACTTGCTAATTGTAAGACTGAGTCCCTCATCTTACTAAAGCCGAACCTGGTGATGCCTAGCACTTCTCCCTTGTAGGTCATCACGTCGGCCAGCAGTTGCATGTGCCGGGGGTCGATATCCATGTCACCCATGACAACACCAATCTCATCGACGATTGTCTTACGGGCGGCTTCTATGCCGAGCACATCTCGCATCTCCATGACAGAGTTGGTTTTGGTGGCGAGCCCGTTGACACCTTCGGTCGTCATACAAGCTCGCAGGCCGTAGCCTTCAACAAGCAAAGAGTTGTTTTGGGTCTTCTCATCCGATTTGATAATGGCTCTGGAAGCCTCTGGATAACCGCAGATGGGAATGTTAGGAAGGGCCCGCTTAATATTCTGGACCCGTAGAAAGATATCCGTATCGTCCCTCGGTCGGGCCTTGAGGGATTTTCCGGAGTCTACAGGACGGACGCTGATGTAGATGTGATCTTTCCAGCATTTGGTGTCGCTGAAACCCAACTTGAACTTCTTTTGCTTTCTTATGGCAGTCATGATGTCCTTGGCATTGATATCCAGCTGCAGCCTTCCAATGGTCTCGAAGTCGATTTTCAAGGACAGATAGCTGCCTTCAGCTGACCAAACGTCCTCAATCCAGTATACGATGTCCCGGAGGAAGGTCTGCTCGATACGGCCTTTAACGACGCGAGCTGCTACCTGGTCTCTCTGGCTGAGCAGCTCACAGCTAATGACTGGTGTACTGATGGCCCTCGAAGCATTGATAATTTCCTTGATACGAGGCACACCTTGAGTTATACTCATACCCGCAACACCGGCGAAGTGAAATGTCTTCAGGGTCATTTGAGTGCCCGGCTCTCCGATCGACTGCGCGCCGACGGCACCGACAGCATGGCCAGGTTCGACTTGTGCCCTCTTGTATTTCGTCAAACATGCCTTGACAAAGGCTATCAGAGTAGATTTCGACAACTTCGCTGTGTTCTCAATGGCTCCTTTAATGCCATTTCCTGCAACCTATCAGCATACCAAAACTTAGGACCAATGCCGTTTACTCACGTGCGAAATTTCGATCTGCGGTCTGCCAGTTGTTGACTTCGGACTTTGACCTCGCAGGAAACATGCCTGCCTTCTTTCGAGCTAGAGCCAATCGTTCGGCTCTGGCATAAACATAATCTTGGACTGATTGCAGGAAGTCTCGAGCGCTTTCAAGATGATCTGTTCCAGCATCACTCTGATCACCGTAATGTAGAACGGTACCATCGAAAGATAGACGGGTCAGCCGCGTTCGCTCTCTCAATAGCAGATCATCACACAGAGCTGTAATCTCCCAAGGGAGAAGGCTTCGCTCTTCGTTGCTCCAAGTAGTAGTCTATAGATAATGTCAGCACAGATCTGCCTATCCTTAAGAAATCTTTCCATACCTCCGCATGTGTGAAAGTCCGGTCAAAGTGTACAGGTTTTGCCTTCCCTTCCATATCGACTGGATCCAGCTTATCGTCGCCATACTGGAATTGTACAATATTGGAGGAAGAATTCCGAACCGTATCATCGTACTGTGTAGATAGGTCCTCCAAAGACTTCATTAGTCGACGTGACATGTATCCAGTCTCGGCCGTCTTAACAGCAGTATCAACTAAACCTTCTCGTCCGGAGATCGCGTGAAATAGAAACTCTGTGGGTGTCAGACCAGAGAAGAAGCTGTTCCTCACGAATCCTTTGGAAGGCGGTTGCCGAGCATTCTTGGGGAAGTGTGGGAGACTACGATCCTGGAAACCATCGGCAACACGCTTGCCACCAATGATTTGCTGACCTACCACCGCTACCATCTGGGAAACGTTGATACTTGAGCCTTTAGATCCAGAAGTAGCCATGATCAGAGGAGAATTCCATTTGCTTAACTCCGATATGCAGTAGTCTCCAGCCTGCTGCCGAACTTTACTTAAGATACCAGATATCAGATTCTCCATCGTCTGCTCTTCGTCGCAACCAGGCGCTTTTTCTAACTTTCCGTCTTCAAAGTTTTCAATGAGCGTTTCGCACTCCGCGTATGCTCGCTCCACCAGTTCCTGTTTCAGCTCCACAAGCTTATCTCCGGGGTACACGTCGCTAATGCCTATAGAAAACCCCTGATTGGTGAGCCATCGGGCAGACAGCTTTGCAAGGCGGTTCATGGCCTGCACTGCAGCGTCTGGGCCAAAGTCGCGAAGTATGACGTAGAAGACTGAGTCTTTCTTTCCTGACCCAATTGTTGACTTGTCCATCACGCCGCACATAACTTCGGAATTCCGGATGCAGAGCCACCCGTCGTTCTTATCCATGTCTCGATGCTGGCCTTGAACAGCTCTGTACTCTCGGCAGGCTGCATCGAGGTTGACCTTGACCTGAGATGCTTTGTTTGGACGCATCATGACGTTGAAGACTTGTTTTCCAGTCCAGAGCATTTGCGGCTTAAGTATAGTTGGACGAGGCAGATCAAGTTGCATATTACCGTCCACCATGTACATGCAGACATTCGTGAAGGTCTTGCGATCGTAAAAGTTGTCCTTGTTGCTCAGTAGGTAAGCAGCAGTGATAAAGTCCTGAATGGCAGAGATAATGGGTTCCCCGTTCTTGGGAGTCGCAAGGTTGTTCTTGACGCCCATCAGCTCAATGGCCTCTGTCCGGGCCTCTTCTGTTTGCGGGACGTGTAGATTCATCTCGTCTCCATCGAAGTCGGCGTTGTAGGGGTTACAGACGCATTCATTGAAACGGAATGTCCGGCTGGGCTTGACCTTCACGTAGTGACTGAGGATACTGAGTTTGTGAAGAGAAGGCTGTCGATTGAAGAGGACGATATCGCCGTCCTCAAGATGCCTCTCTACAATGTCTCCCTCTTGCAGCTTGTCGGCCACCAGGCTAGTCTTGCCGTACTTGAGGAATATCTTGAAATCTTCTTCTTTTTTATGCACATAATTCGCTCCCGGCCATTTGTTTGTGCCATTTCGAATCCTCTGCTGTAGTTTGGCTTTGTTGTACCTCGACACTCTCTCCGGATATGTGAGGTTCTTGGCCACAAGATCTGGTACAGCGACTTGATCGATGCCCAAATTTGGATCGGGTGAAATGACCGTACGGCCAGAGTAGTCTACACGCTTGCCGGAGAGATTCCCACGAAACCGACCTTGCTTCCCTTTCAGCCGCTGGCAGAAACCCCGAATCGCCTTCCCGTACCCAGGTTGCTGAAGGCCAGGGACATCACTGTTGATGTACATGGCTATCTGAAGCTGCAAGTAGTCCCATTGTTCCATAATCGTCTGCACAGGCTGACCTTTCTTCAGTCCTTCTCTTATCAGTGAGCTAATGTGGACGATGTCTGAAAGCTTGGATGTTAGGTCATCCTCCGTACTCGAAGAATCTTGTGCTACAGATGGTCGAATGCACACCGGCGGCGCAGGTACGAACTGCCAAATGAACATCTCCGGTCTCCCTTCGCCTGGATTCATACCAAGGAGCTCACAGTCCGCGTTCGTGACCTGGCGAAACAGATTCAGCACCCTTAAGGGATTCATGTCATCGAACGCCTTTTTGAAATGCTTGTCGATCTCTGTATTGCCCTTCTTAGCCTCTTCGAAAGATTTGTCAAAAAGAATCTTGCACTTGGGTGGTTGTTTCTTGGCAGCACTGGAGCTATTGAAAGCTCTGTACTTGTCATGGATTATCTTGAGTGGATGCTGGCCCGCCTTCTTCACGGTTCCGTTTATTGCACCACAATAAAAGCACGTTCGAGCTTTCCGGCACTGGACGTGGATCTTCTTGCATATCTGTGTCCGACGAAGGTTATCAATGTTAGGTCGACGGAGGTCTCGGAGGAAGGTTCTTCGCTCATTCTCAGGAAGTAAAATTCTACCACAATCCTACAGCTATTAGTTTCTGTAGATGAGTTCAAGACATAGGTTGTGTGTACTTTGCAGATATCGTGGAGTATCGCAGTGATCATCTTGAAGTATCCGATATGGAAGGCAGGTAGCGCCAGCTTGACATGTCCGAAGTGTCCATTGCATAGTAGCAGAGCTTCGCCGCAGGTATCGCAGACCCCTGTTTTACTCGATATGCCCATACGCGCGTCAAGAGGTCCATTAGCTGCCACTGTCCGCTCTCTGGACAAGTCATATAATTGTCGATCCGAAACCTCAAGCACGCCTTGGTTGACGATATCTTGATTTGATCTGCATCGAAGTCAGTAGTCGACGGTCATTATCTGGCTGGAATGTAATCTATAGTCGTACAGAATACCAAATTTGAGCTCCTTGATGCGTTTAGGGACCTTGTCCACCACCTGTTCCTTCACCGTCTCCGTTCCAGCCGCCGTGGGCTGCATCTTCACAAGTACTACCGTATATGAGGCATGGAGACGGTCGGGCCGGTGATTGTTATCTAGAACGAGCCTGTCTAATCTTGTCGACAGAGTCAAACTTCTTCAACTGCTTTTTGCTACTGTTGGCTCTTGTTGGTCGTTATAATCCGTGTTGTACTTTTGAGTCATGGTTATCAACTTTTCTTGGTGGGGCAAGTTAGGTGGGCGGGCCCGAGACGCCATCGCCATCGAGAATTCTGAATTCCATTGCCGGACAGTACTTTAGCATCACTACGTGCCGCAAGCTTATTGATAGCATTATCTTGTTCAGGACGGTACATCGAAAGGGTGTCTTTGCAGTCATGAGGCTAGATCTTATTTTGACAAGAGCTGGGCCAAGATCATGCTCAAGGCGCCTCGCCAACAAAGTCCACCATATGCGATAGTAACAAACGCACATCCTCGAATGCAAGCCCACAAAGATTGCCACTGTAGTTCAACCTACGTATAACGGACAGGAAACCTTCACTCCGTATAAGCGTACTACCCTACTTTGCTAGAAACTCCTGAAAAGCCTTATGGTCGATGGCAATATTCCCGATAGCTGGGTTGAGAAGACGTTAGCATTTTCAACTTAAAGGTAACAGAGAAATACGGAGAGGACTCTACCTACCTTTGAGCTTTTTCCTGCCCTCCTTCTGCTTCTCTAGTAATTTCCGCCTCCGCGAGACATCACTAGCATGCAGCTTTTGCAGCACGTCCTTTCTGAACGGCTTAATCGTCTCTCGTGCAACTATGCGCTTGCCAGCTGTCGCTTGTATGATTACTTCAAACATCTGGCGATCCACGTGCTCCTTGAATTTAGCAACCCATTGACGTCCCAGTCGTTCCGCTTGACTGGTATGGACGACTCGCGCTACAGCATCGACCGGTACCTTGTTGACTAAGAGCTGAAGTTTGATAATGTTGCTTCGACGCCAATCAGCTTCCTCATAGTCGAGACTCGCGTAGCCTTTCGTCGCACCTTTCAGGCGGCCAAAGAAATCATCCACCAGATGCGCAAGCGGGATATCGTATTTGAGGATTACCTGTGTGGCTGTGAAGAATCTGAGCTCTTTTTGTTCGCCACGGTTTGCTTCGCACAGCTCGATGATTTTGCCGAGATATTCCTCAGGAAGAGTGATGGTAGCTGAAACGTAAGGCTCATGAAGCTCTGCCACACGAGTATGCGTTTCATCTCGATCCGGAAATTTGGCGGGATTCTGAATGATAGATTCCGTTCCGTCATTCCAGATCACCTTAAACGGCACTGTGGGCGGCGTGATGATAATACTTGCACCGTGCTCCTGACGTAGTCGATCCTCGAAGACCGAGCAGTGCAGTGTCCCTAGGAAGCCAAGTCGCCAGCCCGCACCGAGGGCCTCTGAAGATTCTTTCTGCAGTGTAACGCTGCGGTCATTGAGTACAATTTGGTTGATACTATCTTCAAGGTGTTGATAGTCACTCTGATCGACGGGGAACGCGGCGACGAAGACCATGGACTTGGGCTCTTCAAAACCTGGTAGTGGTTCTACCATCTTCTCAGACCCAACTGTTGTGTACGTATCCCCGACTTTGGCCTCTTGACTTCGCTTCATGCCAGGGTTGAAGAATATATACCCAACTTGTCCTGCTCGCAGTATCGTTTGCGTAGTTTGATCAGGGTACATAATTCCAACCTCGCCAACGAAGTATTTGAGGCCGGTGGCGAAAGACACGATCAGATCCCCTGCCTTGATTTGGCCATCGAAAATGCGCACGAGAAGGATCACACCCTTATAATTGGAATACCAAGAATCCACTAGGAGGAGTCTTAGAGGTTTCTGATGATCGCCGACTGGTCTTGAGTAAGGTCAGCAAGATTTGGGTCCGCAGCACCCAGTCTCACTTACGGAGGTATCTGCTCAATCACTTTGGGTAAAACTGCTTCAACGTTCAGACCGGTCTTTGCAGATACCAACACGGCTTTGGCTGGATCCAGTTCAAAGGTACTCTGCATTTGCTCCAACGCTCTCGGCGCGTCAGCCGACGGAAGGTCCACTTTGTTGATGACTGGGACAAGCTGCAAGCCCTGAGAGAAGGCCAGATAGAAGTTTGCTACTGTTTGCGCCTGGACACCCTGGCTGGCATCTACGAGCAGGATTGCGCCCCCACAACTCGCATAGCTCCTCGAGACCTCCGCACGAAAATCGACATGACCTGGCGTATCCACGAGATGTAGCAGATAATCTTGCCCTTGGTAATTGTAGATCATGCTACATGTTTGCGCTTTGACCGTGATTCCCCTCTCCCTCTCTACATCCAGCTTGTCCAGGATCTGCTTATTCCCTCCAGGCTGGATCGTACCGGTCAGCTCAAGCAGCCGATCGCTGAGTGTGCTTTTCCCATGGTCAACGTGCGCAACAATGCAGAAATTGCGGAATCTTTCGAGGGGTATGGCTGCTACTCTCTTCTCCAAGTCGGATACGATCCTGGAGGGCTGCGCCGATCTCCGGGCTGAGGCTGTAAAAGCTCGTAGTGCATTATTACTTTGACGGCAGTCGAAGAGTACGATATTAGGTGACCGGAGCAGATGTGGATACGAGAACGTACTCTTCACGAGGAGGTACCATGGTCGCATGAGTTCTTACACCTGCAGTGGCTTCATGTGAGTGATCCGAGAGAAAATTGTGGCGGACTGAGTTAGACTGCTTTGTAAGCGAATGTTATCTTGCCACGAAGGTCTTCATATAAATATCATATATGATCAGTCTTCAAGATGCTGAAAGAGTGATACTCTATTAAATGTGGGTATCCTGGAATGGAGCTACCTCAGTGCGCTGTTGTGAAATGGCCTTGGCACATATTCAACTGTGTGAAAGTAAGGAGTATGGAACATTGAACATTGAACATCTCATACTGCTATGCTGACTAATCCGAGAGTAACAGGTGAGCCTTTATATATTCCTGCTAGAACCGCTCTGTTTATAAACATGGATAGATGGCGCAAGGGTGGCCTAGTCGGTGGATCCTTCATTGAAGCCGCTAGGCCCGAGAGAGCCGATATCCTCCATGTATAGAAGGTTAAGCGGTTCGAGCCTCAGGGCCGCCGTAAAAAAGATTTTTTGTTTTTGTTTTTGGACAGTCATTCTTCATTACTGGGCAATGTCCGTCGAAGTAAACTTAACTTTGAGGCTCTAGATCGATATTCACTAAATCTCGTTACCGTAGGAATGGCTCATCAGCCTTAAAGCTTATCAATGTTTGACATCTTACCTAAGCATGCGCCTTGTAAACAGTAAACGAAGAACCTCAATGTACCGTCGCTCAACGGAGATACTATACTAAATTGACACTGTAAGACGGATGATCAGCGGTCTTGACCTACTTACATATCGTTGATAAGTACCGTTGAAGCGTTCATGATGTCAGTCGAGAAGGAGAAGTCGAAGGTGCACAAGCTCTCGCTGAAAGGTTACTTGCAAACAGTCTCAAGTGTGGAAAGCCATTGCTGACCATGTTTAGGATCTTCAAAACTTGTTGCCGAGTTTGTGAGTCGCATTTGACGACCACTCGAATAGACGGGACTGATTTGAATAGTTTGAGTACTCCATCAACACGATACTGTAGGTCTCAGAAAACTGCGTGTTGCAAGGAGCGCTGATTTGAGGGATGTCAGATTCCAGAGAGGAGTGTATCCCGCAGAAGATTTCACCGCGTAAGTGCAATCTTTTCGAAGCCCTTATTGTTGCATTGTCGTTGACAATTTGGTTACAGGGTCAAGAGATATGGTTTGAACATGCTTGGTACGATGCATATGGAGTCACGGCGTGAAACCGGGAGGCTGAAGAAACCCTAGTCTCTTATGATGATCAGGTCAAAGCCTACATCAAGAAAATCATGTCCCAGCTGAACAAGTGGATGGTTAATGGCAAGATATCGAAGCTAGTCGTGGTGATTACGAGCAAGGAGACCGGAGAGCCTGTCGAAAGATGGGAATTTGATGTACTGATACTGTGCTACCGGGCCTCATTTACTGGCTGATAGATGTTGCAGGTCCATATATTCAGCAAGTCTGCGAGAGGCAGGAGCTCAAACAAGACTATAGACAAGGAGAACACGGCACCAGAGTCCGCCAACTCCGTTCCACGAACTCCGTGCTTCCAGGGATACTGATTAGATTTTTTAGAGAAATGGAAGCCCCATCACCAGAAAAGACCGAAAAGCAGATACAAGACGAGATCCAGTCTATCTTTAGGCAGATCACAGCGTCCGTGACGTTCCTGCCTATGCTTGACGGCAATTGTACTTTCAACGTACTCGTATACGCAGATGCAGATTCAGAAGTACCCCTGGAGTGGGGAGATAGCGATGCAAAGGAGATAAAGAATGGAGAGAAGGTAAAGTTGCGGAGTTTTAGTACGAGCAATCATAGGGTGGATACTTTAGTCAGCTATAGGTTCGTTCGAGCGCTCGGTATATGAAGGCACAAAGACTCATAACTGTGTAGGCTTGCATCTGACTAGACATACCTTCTTGTCACAGCGGCCAATGTTACTTTATGGCGTTTCAACTTGGCAATGGAAAGCTGGATACTTGTATAATAAGTTAGGAGGAACCTTGTAATTGGGATTATGACGTTTGGGAATAAAACCGAAGACATGGCTTTGACGAGCTCCTTTCAGGCCGGTGGATATTCCCGGTAGTCCCGTCCGAGAGCGAGATTGAGTGAAACCTCAAAGGGTCAGTGGCCGTCATGGAACAGTGGCCATCGTGGAGTTGTGGTGGTTATTGTCACATTACCGCCGTCGTGGCATGGTGGCTGTCATCGTGAGATTGTAGTCACCATGGAATAATAGTACCACAGAGCAAAGGGCGGTTTCGACGCTAATGTTACCTTTTGTTAGCTCCAGGGCTCCAAGTCGCGACTTCGCAGGTTGCAGTATTTTCGCTCAAGAAGTGCAGCAACATAACATCACGAGGACCTCCTGACACTCCTGTGCAATCTCTGTCTATCTCAAGCATCCTTTCTCTTCAAGAAGAGCCATGGTGACTGAGAGCTCAGTCGGTGGCGCGGCACTGGCGGGGTTGGAAATCAAGAGCCTCGTAACGCCGCCTACGAAAGTCATCAGCTCCCAGGACCCGATAGCAGCGGCCAAGATTCAGGAGAGATGGACGGAAGAGGAACGAGATTTTGTGTGCTGGTTTAGGCGCAAGGCCGTTCCGTATAATAATATTAGCGCGTTTTTACATCATCACTTCAAGGTCAGGAGGGACGGAGCAGACATCGCCAAGGAGTATAACGACCTAGCTTCAAATTCAGAAAATATTGCAGAACGAATTAGATCAGCTCAAACCAAGGGCTGGTCGAAGACTGGGTACTTCAAGGACCTCTTGCCAGTCGCTAACAAGCTCAGTACTACGTTGAAGAGGATCAAGCGGAACGAGAAACAAGACCGGAAGCTAAGCAAGCGTCAAGCAAATGAGGACACGAAGAGAAAAAGACAACGACTGGGCAACGGGAGTAACAAGACAGCTGTCAGTATGGCTGGCCCGTGAGTTATATGAATAAACCCTGAGTTCGAGTCAGACACAGTTGCCGAGCAAGGGCAACGACTTGCTGAGAGCTGCCCAAGCTGAATCTGCGTCACCGTACCGCACCAGCCACAAACCTCAGGAGCAAAAATCGATAGAGATTATTTGCCACCAGCCAGTGGCTGGGAGGATAGACTTCTTTACTCGTTCTGGTTCCGATGCTGAGCTCCATAGATGGGACGAAGGTAGCTTGCAGAGGAAGTATCCCAAGGAGCTAGAGCGATACAAGACACCGAACCCATCAACCATCGTAACAGGAAATGACAAGGAACCTGGGTTCTCTGTCCTTGGCAGTATCGACGAATATCTGGAGAGAAGCAGACGATCCAACGACGAGCTAGCACCTGTCCTCAGAGATAGGATGTCTCAGACATTGGAGCAGCGTACTAAAGTGAGTATAAAGATCTTCCGAGACCGAGTTTTTCTGATAATGTGTAGAAGCAATGTCTAGGTTCCCGTAGCCAAACCAAGAGCGCCAAAGGAGCGGCAGGTGATCAGGAGAGCGATTTGCCCGAAAACGATCCAACCGTCGCAGGAGATGCTAGATCTGAAAACCAGCAGACCGCTCCGTTTGGAAGACCACTTCACAGAAGTCCCACTGCTCCCGAGCTGGTAGCTCGCCTTCATCCAAAAGATCGGTTTCTTGCAAGTGTTTGGTTTCACTATTCCATTGCTGGGAACCTTCGCGGCGCGGGGCGCCGTGTGCAGTCAATAATCTCCATCAATCACGAACACATCATCACTCCAGACTGTTACCATCTGATTCTGTTCGAGGGCGACTCCAAGCCGGCACTGGTGCACATCGACGAACTCGACCTCTGTCTACCTCCACTTCTTTGAAGTACCATCGGGCAGCTTGGTCTTTGTCTGTATGTTCTTCAATGAACTTGATATCAGATTTCTGCTCCCTGTTCTTTCTTTGTGGAGATAAGTCTCTATATGATAGCGATGTCACCAAGACCTCTAGTACTTCTGCTGTCAGTTACTGGAATTGAAACCCTTCGGCACGGCCCAAAGTCGTTTCCTCATCCGATCCTGAACCACGATACTTCTGACTAAACCATGACCATCATTTCAGATCTGCGGAGTATCTGAGACCCCCAGAATCAGTGAAGTCCATCACAACAAACTATCACCTTGTACTCGAGGTCAAACAAGAAACTTCCCCGCCGCCGTAGCCACCTCCCACAACACGATCCCAAACATACCCTTAAACACCACCAGAGAATGGAGTTTTTGGGAGCATGACCGAGGGTGGTTAAGGCGGCTGATTTAAGGTGTCCTGAAAACTTCGGTACTTCCGCGTAGTTTATCATCTATCTCGGAAACGAGACACGACTTGGATCCTCGTTCCTCTCATTATTATCTTTTTTTGTCCCTGTCCCCGTCCTTTGGTGACAGGCTCTAGGTAGTGTTTGTTTGCTTTTGGAGGAAATATGTGTGTGGGCGGGAGGAAACGAACGAACCCGGATCTGGCGCGCGCCTTCGAGACCAAGGCTGCGTTGCTATTAATAGACGATGCTGTTTTCCATCTGAATTATTCAGTCTCGGGCTTTATACGATATTGTGGATTGCTCACAAAGCACAAGTAGGGAAAACTTCTGCGTCAATTATCAAGTCTCCAATAACAATTCTATATACAAGCTACCTCAAAACGTAACTCCTAAAACTTGGGGACCTGATGCCCTAGAACGGCGAAAATCCGCAAACGCTCAGATACCCACCACCAGTGCCATCTCTGAGCATAGAGAACTATAAGTTGCATAACAAGCCGCCTAGACACGCAACACATCGCGCTACTCTTCATCATTACCGCTATATCGCTAGCATCGAAACCGAAAAAAAGTACCCCTTATACCCATTATTCATCGTCATGAGGGAATGAGCAATGATCCCCTGGTATGAGCTCGTATCCTCCTTCCTCGGGCAGTACAAAAGCTGCTGCAGCTATGCCGGCCGCTGAGAGGATCATAATACACCAACTGGCCGTACATAATACCCAGGATGTGTCCAATTGCCAGGGTGGGAAGAATCGGTCGTCATTCTCGTAGAGATATGCCTGCATTGAGTACATACGATCAGCACTCCCATTGTTGACCACATGTCGACAGTGCTGAACTGTTCGGGATACTCACTATCAAAGCCATGCCTGCGCACTGCACCAAGCCCGCCAGCAAGAGGAGCGTGCTTAAAATCTTCCATCCTGACTCTCTCTTTTGCTTGCCTCCCGCCAGTATCACAAGGTATGCTATTAATGTCATGCCCTCGATGACGATGGTGAAGGACATTAAAAAGCCGACAGTCCGCCACATTGAGCAGAAAGATCGGTCGTCGCCTTGACAGTCTTCATATTGTGGAAAGGGTTCGCAGGAATGCGTGAGGGACGAACATCGTTTGTGCAAGCCATATGTGTAATGGATGGGTACGCCGGCGACCTAGCCACAAGAATGAATCAGTACTGGCAATAGAGTAGCAAGACTGAGCCATTCTTGACGATAGGAAACACTGTGCTTGAAGCAAACTCGGACCTTCAACATCACGGGCTAAGAGGCTTCTCGCAGCCTGGAAAATCCCAGAGGTTAAACGGCACCATAGCTCTTGTGCGCAGTTCGTGCATCGTGGGAATGATTTGACATACCGTCTCGCTATCCCAACTGATCCATCTGGGTGTTATTATGCTGGTGAGGGTCATCGCAGTCGCTGTAAGAGTGATTAGCTCGTATCAAATCTCGACCCATCGAGCAAAGCGTTCGGACTAACCTGCGAGAAAAGCCACCAAGGCAGCACTGTATACGACGCGCCTTGTCATGACGCCTGCCTAACCTCCTCTCCCTCGCAAGCGTTGATGAGCCAGATTCGCCCCGTTCTAGTCAGTAGAGAAGAGGCGAGGCGAGAAGAGGGTTGTACGCTGGTGTTTGAGGCGGTGAACGATGGTATCAAGTCAACGCAAGTGGGCAGTGGTTCGCGAATTTCACGCTGATCCCTGGGATTCCTCCAACGAAAGCCGGGCAAAGCGTCGTACTTGTACCTACGAGTATTTCGTAGTGAGCTGGGGAAAGTCAGGACCCGTGCTGTTATGGAATGACGCTCATTGGTCGGCCGTCAGATACGGTCGTGATACCTCGACACCTTGACGTATCTCTCATTGGACTCGGTTGAATGATGGCGCACGATTGCAGTGCATGTGCAGGCAGCTTCCCAATGATACTTAAGGGAAGCCGATTATCGGTGTGGGGTAAAGTATCTTCCCGGGGTATGGTGATCTGAGTGTTCTTCACGTGGCAAATCTACCTTAACCTACAGCTATCAAGTGGACCTCTTGATTACACCATGATAAAACACTGATGTCTTTCAAGACCGTTCATTTCAACAAGAGGTGGTATGAAAGAGTTCAATCTGTATCTGGTACATCTGGCAGTGACGTACCAAGTGCTTTAGATGGTCTGTGTTGAGCACCGTAACCATGACTCCCAGAAGCCCGGCGAAGTCGAAGGCTTGTGCAAGCATCGCTCAAAGTTCCCTGTCGATTACGCATCTGATGTGATAATGATGGCTGAGCACGATGGTATGGCTCCGTCACATCATGAACAAAAACACAACATCGAGTACGTTTGCAGGGTGCCAAAGCTGAAGCCCTATAGGATCGACGATTACCGAGCTTTGTGCCTTTTCACTGCCCTTCTTGCAGATCCATCACCATCACCATTGAAATCGAAGACATAGCCACGGGATTCCTCTGGACCGAGCGATACCTTTACCGAATTCACCGCGCTCGCCAGCGCGTGGGCTGCTCGTTCCTTGCCTGTCCCGCGATATGCCAACTCCGACGCAGCCTTATTGTTCCGCACTTCTGGGTAGGTAGGCAATAGCTCGCAATCGATCTCCCTGGGTGACTCCTTCCACCATTTCTCTGCATCGACAGCAAAGCTGCTTCGACCCCTTCCCAGGGCTTCGGTTGCCGTCCATCGAGCTCCTGGGTCCCACTTGAGTAGTCCACCCAGAAAGCTGACCGTCTCCTTCGAAGTTTCCGCTTGAAATCTTCGTTCGAGATTGTCGACTCGACCATGTGGTAAAGACTCCCTCCGCCATCTGATGAGCTCTGGGCAGCCCATGGCTGATAATGCTGCCATGTCGTTGGGCGATGGTGTACCAAGGAGCTTGACGATGAGTGACAGCTGCTCGACGACCGTCTCCCCTGTGAGACAAGGGTTGGACAGGAGAAGTTCGGCAAGAATGAGACCCGCAGACCAAAGATCTACGGATTGAGTGTAACGCTTCGTCCCCAGCAATAATTCCGGTGATCGATACCATATTGTTACGACTCCTGGAGTGAGAGGACGCGGAGAATACTCCCGAGCCATGCCGAAGTCCGCTGAACATCGTAAGCTTTATCGACCACTCAGATCCTGCGCACAAGAGGGTGGTGAGAAATATCTGCATACCAAGCTTCAACACGCCTTTAGCGGTCAAGAGGATATTCTGCATCTTCACATCTCTGATCCCAATAACTATTAGCACGCTCCTGGCCAGAGTGGAACATGTGTGTACCGGTGAATGATGTCGTTCCGATGGAGGTACTCTAAACCCTCAAGAAGCTGCCGAAAGAGGCATTTGGCTGCCACAACATGGATATTGTCAGTTCAACCGCGACAAAAGCCTTCTCAGAGGCCTCATCATACCTTGACTAAGACTAAACTTGACTCTGAGGTCATCAAGAAGATTTGCCAGATCCTACAATTTCGAGACAACCGGCGCTTCCCCCACCTCGCGGCAGAGGAACAATAAGCCAGCCAGTTGCGCCCAAAATCCTTTTGAAAGCTTCAGGCTGCTGCCCTCAGCAATGGGTGACCAACCTGCTCTGCATATTCCATGACCATGTAGATCGCGTCCATCTCCTTGTCTCCGACAGCCACGTCGGTCACATTGACAATGTTGGTATGTTTTAGGGAGCGAAGAATAGAGATTTCTCGCAGTGCTGTGATCGGAATACCGTTCTGTCGCTCATCCGGAAGGATACGAACTTGCTTGAGCGCGACGACCTTGGAGCTCCGTGTATGTCTAGCTCTGTAGACAACGCCGTATGCTTTAGAAGCCCATGTCAGTGCTTGATCCCAAAGGGCCAGATGCGGAATTCCAATTGCCTACTTCCTTCGCCGAGCTGATTGAGCTTCTCGTATGACGACGCGGAACAGCAATTCCCTTCAAAGACGACTGTCAATGACCATCTCATCGACACGGGGGGGATTCAAACCTAAGAAGCCTTCGTGGAGATCTAGCTGTAATGGTTGGCCGGTAACAGACATCCAGCGGTGCACCGAAGGCTGTTCCAAGACCGAGTCCATGAGGATATTGCAGGGAGGGAGCAATTCCCAATAGAAAAATAAACAGCTGGTAATCGGCTGCATGTAAGGGTCACATAGCACACGTATTATTATTGTCACGCAGCGCTGTCTAGTGTAACCCTCGGCATCTACCGATAAACCGTTGAGGCGTGTCCTCGATCTTCATTTCAGGAAAGGAAAATCACTCAGAAACATTCGTTTGGTACCATGCCGAATACTTCGGTGTTTCTTCAGAATCTGGATCTAATACTGCCGTTCACGATTGCAATTTCGGTTCGCAAATGAGAGTGTCATGATTTTGGTATTTGCTCCTATTAGGGAGTTATATAACGTCTTTGTCTGTATACGAAAGCTCGTCCGCTCCCTTCCATTCGGCAGTATCTCACAAGAGCCATGAAGCCATTAGGCCCACGGAAGCAGCACCGCTTGCCAGCCATACGAAGGGGTTTCCTGTCACCTTCGCAGCACGGCCCGCGAACTGACTTGGGATCGTACCACTCGCTGTTGCGCTCAGATTGCCTGAGGCCCCAATAGTTTCTGAGGGTGCCGAGCCCGGACCACCGTTGATTCCACTCAAGATGGCCACTGGAATGCCTCCACTAGCGCTCACAACTACAGTCTCTGTCACAACAAAAGCCGAGGAGCCGCTGGTTGTTGTGAAAGTTGTGAGTTCAGTGATCCCAGATTCGGCGAATCCACTTATGGTGGCCACAGGGCTAGCTCCGACGGCGCTGGCGATCACAGTCTTGGTCACGACGAAGGTAGAGGAGCCACTTGTTGTCATGAATGTTGTGAGTTCTGTGACCCCGGGTCCACTAAACCCACTGATGGTGGCTTGTGGGCCATTTTGGAGCAGAGTCTCCGTCACAAGGAAAGTGGAAGAGCCGCTTGTTGTCATGAATGTTGTGAGTTCTGTGACCCCAGGTCCACTAAACCCACTGATGGTGGCTTGTGGGCCATTTTGGAGCAGAGTCTCCGTCACAAGGAAAGTGGAAGAGCCGCTTGTTTTTGTAAAGGTTGTGAGTTCGGTGATTCGAGAGTCTAAGGATCCGGCAGTGATGGATGAAGGGGCAGTTTGGGCACCATTTTTCGTCACCGTTGCTGTCACTAGGAATGCAGAAGATCCACTGGAGGAAGTGAATGTGGTGACTTCGGTGTTGGAAGAATCGACGGGCCCGCCAGCGATGGTCGAAGGAGCAGCCTGGGCACCATTTTGGGTCACAGTCGCCGTCACTAGGAAGGTAGAAGATCCACTTGATGAAGTGAATGTGGTCATTTCGGTAATATGAGGTCCACTAGATTCGCCTACGATGACCGGTGCAGTAGCTTGCGGAGCGTTCTGGATTAATGTCTCTGTCGCTAGGAATGTAGAGAAGCCGCTTGTGGTTGTGAAGGTCGTGAGTTCAATGGTTCGAGACCCAATTGATCCACTTGTAGGGACTGAGGATATGGCCTCAGGACCACCTTGGACAAAGGTCTGTGTCACCACAACGGTAGACGAACCGCTTGTTGTTGTGAAAGTGGTGAAACCGGTGCTAAGAGCGTGAGATAGCTGCGTGCTCTCTGCCGCTCCTGTGTCACCTTGTGAGCTGCCGGAGGATGCTTCAAAAGCGGACGGCTGTGGTGACGGGGCGAAATGGACTGTCGGACTGCCACTGGCTTGGGCAGATATGGAGGCTTGGTTTGGCCTGGACGTGGGAACCAACTCGGAGCCTTGTTGGACCGTGGATGGTTCTCCTCCTGGTTGCTGCTGCGGTTGCTGCGCGCTTCCAGGAGGGCTGGTTGTTTCAAGACTCGAGGCAGGGTTCGCGGTATTCGGAGGGGAAGTTTTGACAGTAGCAGCGCCCACCACTGTAAAGCCAGCGCTCGAAGTCGTCGTCTCAGCTTGAATGATGGTAACGGACGAGGATATCACTACGGTTGTTGTTGCAGGAGGTGTGCTTCTCGAGACCGAGCTCTGAGGGGAAAGGGGCACAGCAGTACTAGACTTTTCCGACGATGATTGGACGGTGACGGCTGTCGAAACCTTGGTCTCAACTGGAGCCATACTGGTTTGGCCCTGGCCTGGGGATGCTGGGGTCGGTCCTTGAGACACAGGATTATTTGTTGCAGCGACCGGCCCGATGTCTGCAACAGACTGTTCTATGTGAGCCGGGGATACAGCATACACATCCGTGTATGTGCCAACGACAACCTCGAGCGTCGGAAGGCCACGGTATGTACCAGGCGAACATGACAGAATGCCCTCTGCCTGGAGGAATGCAGCAGGTATTGGGCCACCGCCGTTGCCAGCTCCCGCCCAGTCGACACTGGGATTACCAGAATATGCGACCGCGTGCGCCTGGGAAAACTGAGATGTTGCTGTCGTTGTGGAACATTTTACTTTGCCATTGGCCGTTACGAGCTGACCTTTCTCGATCTCATATCCAGTATATAATATATACGGAGTGGGAAATGTTCTTGAAGAAACAATTAGCCAGCCATTGGAAGGGGAATCCTTCTGTGGTATTCTTACAATGTCAAACCGGATGCCGTTGTGGTCGCAATGTAACCGGAGGCGTCGGTGATGTTTTTTTCATAATTGACAGAAAAGGGAAATAACACCGTCTCTGTAGCTCCAGCTGCTGGCAGAGACTGGGTGATGTTGACGGGACGGCGATCAACTTGCTTGGCGCCCGGGCGACTGATATTTTCACCGTGTATCGTGTCGGTCTCGACCAGGAAAGTCAGCACCTCATTATACCAGTACAGCAGATGTGCTCCATTAACGTCTACTTTGCAGGCGCCGCAAGACGAATCTCCGGATGCTCTACCTGAAGTAGTGCTTGGAGATGGCGTTGTGGAATTTGTATAAGAAGTACCCCAAGGACTGGTTGACACTGAAGGCAGGAAAGCGCATGATGCAAGAACGAAAAATGATAGATGGAACATCTTGACTGTAACGACGGAAATTTGCTGCCATGATCACAGCTGGCTTGCAAGTCACATATACGTGACCGCCCTCCACAAATGCAGCCCTGTCGAGGGTGTTCCTGGGAATCCATGCCGTGCCGAAAATAGATCCTAAGAAGATGTGACTAGACATGCATGCCACAGCCTTGGCTTGGACGGCCCCACACCCTTCTGTTTCGGTCGAGTACCTTCGCACATGCGCAATAATGGATTGTGCAAGGTGAATTTGCAGAAGGTGATGTCAATGGCAAGCGGGGTTGAGGACAAGAGAGCGTCTGATGGATGAGTGTCATTAGGGGTGTTTAGCAAGAGTAAAAAACTAGATTTACTCAATGTTATTTACTCAACGGAGGGGTATTAATTTTGATCCGGCGCTAAGCATGGGTCCATTGAGTTAGCCATTTACTCATTGAGTAAACGACTAACTCAATGGACCCCTAGTAGTGGAAAAACTAAATTTCCACCTCCGTTGAGTATGAGTAAATTATTGAGTAAAAAACTGCTAAACACCCCTATTGGTGATAAACATCAGTTCTGGTCAGCTACTGCCGGTTTCTGCATTACCGTAGCACCAAGTTGAGGCCGTGATTCGTTCTAGGTATGAAGTACAATAATAATGACAAAACATCTACTGGACTTGTTATTTGTTAATCAGTGATCTATTGTAAGGTACCTAGGTAGGAAAGAGTAGCGAAGGAATCGTTACCATGTCTTAAGTTCTTTTAGCTTGATTGCGGCGGGTAGGTAGAACTAACTACTGCACTCGAAATGTATTCGCAGACCCCTCCCTGTTCTACTCACAATTCATGGCTTACCCTTGGACGAAGCTCTGCCTATCGTCAGCCTACCTCCCCTCCGGCAATCCGTCTACCTTAAGTGCCATTGCCCTCAACCTCACAATGTGTCCCGCAATGCTTCTTAGCCTTGCCCATATCTCTGCCTTCACCTTCACCTTCATGGTCTTGTTTTTCTTTCAGAATGCGACCACGGTTGCTTGCAGTCGTCGTCTTGCTTGTACACTCTTCTCGGACGCTGCTTGTTCGAGGTGATTTATTAGCCGATCGAGCAACAACGATTCCAGCGCCGATTGTGGTCCCTGCATCTCAGAACTGGTGAGTAGTAAGAATATCTGTGCTTCCAAGTGACTGTAAAATGGCTTACATTACCCCACAGGGACGGGGTCGATGGCCCATGGTCCTCTTTCACACTCCGAGTGGGCACGCCGGCGCAGGATGTCCGCGTCTTCATCTCCACCGCCGGTCAGGAGACTTGGGTTGTCGCCTCTGAGGGTTGCGTAAATAGCCCAAGCACTTGCGCGGATGCGCGCGGCGGGCTCTTTAACCCGAATACATCGTCCACTTGGCAGTACACCGGGCAGTACACGTTGTACATCGAGGACAACCTGGACTTACGTGGCGGTGCGAAATTCGGGAATGACACAGTCGGACTAGGGGGACAAGGCAGTGGAACACCGACCCTAGACCAGCAAATAGTTGGTGGTCTAGCGACGGAGAACTTTTATCTGGGCATGTTCGGGGTCAATCCCAAGTCTACCAATTTCACAAGTCAAAACGAGGGACAGCCAAGTTATATGAGCAGTCTATATACGCAAGGAAAGATTCCGAGTCTTTCCTTTGGTTACACGGCGGGAGCGCAATACCGCAAGTGGCCCTTGACGTACAGGATGGACTTGAGGTGCTAACAGATCACCAAAGGGCTGAAGACAGTTCTCGGAAGCTTGACCCTTGGCGGTTATGACCTGGCAAGGTTCACTCCAAACAACCTTACCTTCCTGTTCGCTCCAGATAATTCTCGCGATGTTGTTGTGGGCATCCATTCGATCACCTCGACCGACTCTAAGCAGACCCAGACGCAATTGCTCCCGTCTGGCATCTTAGCATATGTCGATTCTACTGTGCCACACATATGGCTACCTTTGGATGCCTGCCAGGCCTTTGAGAAGGCCTTTGGCTTGATATACGATAATGCCAGCCAACTGTACCTTGTCAACGACAGCTTGCATAAAACCCTGCTGGCGCTGAATGCCAGCGTTACTTTCACTCTTGGAAATTCCATGACGGGAGGTCAAACAGTAGATATTGTCCTACCTTATGCAAGTTTTGATCTGCTGGTCCAACCGCCCCTTGTCGAGAATTCTACTAGATACTTTCCACTGAAGCGGGCCGCAAACCAAACCCAGTACACTCTCGGACGGACCTTCTTGCAAGAAGCGTGAGCTACTCCGTTAACGAAGACGACTTGCTGTTACATGCGTACCATAAGGCTAACAACCATCAGATATCTCATCGTGGACTGGGAACGCAGCAATTTCTCTATCTCACAATGCCTGTTTAGCGGAAGTTCGTCCCAGCAGATAGTCACAATCCGGTCCATCAATGCTACCTCGAACAATACCGTGCCGCCAAGCAACAGTGATGGTGCAAGCACCCAGAACTCCTCAATTAGCAGTGGCGCAATCGCAGGTATAGTTGTCGGCATAATCGTGCCCGTTGCGCTCCTCGTCGTCGGCCTCGCCCTCTTCCTCATGCGCAAACGTAGAAAGAAGACGTACACAGACACCGCCGAATTACCAGTACCCTCTTCCAATCGACCCGCTGAGCATATCACCCGCTTTTTTGGCAGGAAAGAGCTTGGTGACACAGGCCAGTATTCTCGAGGCCACGAACTCGAGGGGAAACAGTCCCCGCTCCCTGAATTAGGGTCAGGTTCTATGCCCGAGAAGGTCTATGCAGAGCTCGATGCGAATGGACCAGGGGCCCCCGGCTTGAAAGGTAGCCAAACACACATCCATGAGTTGGGCGGAGAGGACTTTATCGCGGAACTACCTTCAGACCATGTAATTCCAACGTCATTACGCGAGGACCTCCGTTCCCCAGCGCTATCAAGCCCGACGTCTAGCCCTTCTTTGCCAAGCCGAAACTCTCCTGTGTCGCTTGCGCCGACATCGGATGTTCCTCCATCTCCTCAAGAAGGGTTCATTGTCTCGCCAATAGCGCAACGACGACCTGCAGCGAAGCTTGCTTCGCTGATGTCGGCGATGAGGGACCCTGTGGACCCTACGCGGCCTTTACACCCCGGAGGGCGTAGCAATTCTGGCAATTGAAGAGGACGAAAGTGCTTCAGACTACACAATCGTTCGGGCGCATGCGGTGTTTAGACGGGGCGTCGGTTTGGCTTGTTAAGTGGAATTCTGATAGATAGAAGGCGGGAGCCTGAAGCCATGCTATATCACAATTACATAATCACCTCTTCATCGTTTGTATTGAGCCCAGCGACGGTCCATGCCACCGAAAACGTCAAGAACGGTCGCGTGTATCCCGTACAGGTCATCAATATCCTAATCTCTGCGTTGCCAATCAGCTATCGAAGATGCAAAAAAGTCCAACTCCAACACCTCGAACAGTTCTCAAGCTCGACTGTCCCACAGACTGTATTTGGCATGTGACAGGTAAACTACTTCCGCGCTAGTACCGCGGTCCGTTCCCGAAGCCCTACCTAGCTCACACGCGAACAAAGTATACCAGATAGACTTTTGAGACACGCCATGACCACAGCTTGATCTTCCATCCCGGACTCGTTCACTTGGTGAAACACGGCGATGGTGGAATACAACATTACAATCTCAAATTGGCATGCTCGCTGCTATTTGAGGTAACTACATGTACCTAACAGATTGAGTATCCACAGCCCCGCTCGAAGCTAGCTCCAGCTGCGGCTGAGAACCGGTTGCGTTCGCTTGTGGATGGCGCTTAGGTTTGCACGGCGATTGGACGATAATTTGGACGCCTTGAGAACACTACCGACGATGGCTGACGTTGGATTCTTTCAGTAGGAATCCAACAAGGAGCTCGCTCATACCAAGGACTAAGGTACCTAGCGAACTTTTCCTTCGATCGTCGGCGATTGCGGTCGCTTTGCATCGCTAAGGTTGGCGTCTCTTGACGATCCGCATCAGGCAGATTGCTTTTACCAGGATGGCGGTTTTGACGTCCCGTCATGGGTATGGAAACCTCGAGATGCAACACGCCTTCCCCTGATTTACGTTTGGCTGAATGCACAAGGTCGTACTTGAGGGATGACGATGATTCGCAAACCGAAGGACGTTGGAGACTAGCTTACAGTGTGCTCATGATTGGAACAATGACCGCGGACAAGGCAGACCAGGAATGCGCCCAGTGGGGAGATTGACGTTTAGGCATCTACATACGTATGTGAACCCAACAAAGGATCCTTCGCCAGCCTAGGAGTGAGTCCATCCAGTTTGGATGAGCGATGCGGACCAATTCCCTACGCAAAAGGCGCAAATTAGAACACACGAAGGAAGACGGCGAATGACGAACGGCTTTGTCGGCAAGCTGAAGGACGAAGCCGCTAGGGCGCGATTACTGATTGGACATTTATCTCTCAACACTCTGGTGGTTCTCCTGCTTCATCTACTCGTACCGAATAGATGATGATTCGAGGTCGCGGAGGATTCGAATCCCTGTCGCTCTAAGATAGCTGCTGACAATTGAGCGTGTGAAGCGCTAGGGTTTAATTCCCTCCACGTGTCGCTTGTTTCCGTGAAACAGCGTCATCTTTAAGGAAAGATTCAGCCGAGCTGATTCCTTAGAGATCCGGTTGTCTCTGTAAGCGCCCAGTGATTGTGTCCCGGCCGCTCATTTGCCAACATCCGGTCGTCGGGACTATGGCAAACATAGTGTTGGTGGCTGTCGATGAAACATGAAGTGCTCCCATTGTTCCTATTGTCAAGTGTCAACGCGTGGCTTGCAGGACGGAAATAATGCCAGCGATCCCGAGCATCGATTGGGCTTTGCTTGTGGGGTGTCTTCATGGGATTCCTGGCATGCCACGTTCCCACCGGGGTCGTGATGAACACCACTCCAAGGACATGTTGTCCATGTGTGTACCCTCAGTTTCGTGTTGTTGTACAGCCTGGAACAGAACCGGGGATTAATCGCAATAGAGCACCTCTTCCACAAGATCGAGCCAGCATCAAACTCATACAGAGAGAAGCGTCATCCAACATGAGCATGATCGTTCTAATAATGGAGAGATTCATAATCTGGTTTTTTTAGTCCAAATTTACAGTCGATGTGACAGTAGTAGTGGTACAACCGACCATATTTGGAGTGCAGTCCGCAGCAGCGGTATCCCATTATAGAACGCTACTGCAGGTCGATGCCGGGATGCCGCGCGCGCCATCCTCGTCTACGATACCGCGGAATTGGAATTGTAAGCATCTCGAGACGCGATCAACGTTGAAGACGACCGGATTCTCTGAGGGAGCCTTACGAACTTAGATCTTTCTACCCAATGATGATACTCGCTCGTACGCCATGGCTTCAGCCTTCCAGGGGCTCAGAGGGATCCATGTTCATCCCGCTGCGCGCTTTTACAGTACCTTAGTCTCCATGAGAATGAAAAGGACTGCGATGATGTTGTTTACCCATCTATCTACACAGCCGCACAAATTCTACCACTGTGCTGAGAATATCTCAAAATGCATCGCGCACTCCAATGGAGATGAGTGATGTTTATAAGTTTAGATCTGGCGTCATCTCTTGATGACACCCCCCTCACCAGGCATACGGTCGGCATACGGCTAGACAGACGTTAACTCCGCCATCTTGGCCCTCACAGTGCTTTCATCGTCACATCATCTCATATTTCCAAAGCTGTGCAGATACATATTTAGTCTTTCGCTCAGATAAGCCTGCTATCGAAGAGGCTGACAGTCTTATTATTCCTTGTCTTCAGAGCTTCGACAGTTTCACTTTTCAGGTGCCGGAATCTTGGTTCCAGGCCAGCTGTTTCATTGTCGGGCTGGATCTCGAGTCGAACTGCTCGTCATCCTCGACATTCGCAGACTTCGATGATATATAACCACTAAGGCTTTATCATAATGGACGAACAGATTTATTCATCAAGGCAATCGCCGGAAGATCGAGGGAACGCACGCCAAGACAGCACCACCCCTTCAGTACAGTCAGTGACCACCGACGACCGGCAAGAATCACCCAGAAATCGCCGACGCCATTCGAGCCGCGTTGCGAGGCCAGCTGCTCATTCTTCGGGAGCTCAGAGAGGCACGTTGAGGCGACGTTCAAGTTCCCAGTCCGAGTCTTTTGGACCCCACGGCGGTTCCTTCCGAGATACACCTGCAGTCATGCACCGTTCATCCGGTCCTTCAGAGCCTGCCGAGCCAACTACTTACACGCCAACAACACATCGAGTGAGTAAAGCGAAGAAAGGTAAAAGAGTTCATGCCTGTGAATTTGAAGGATGTGACAAAGTATGCGCTCTACCCCTCTCGTGTGTATGTACGCCTCGCTGACACTTGGCTGAGGTCTTTACTCGAGCCGAGCATCGTCGGTATACTTCACTCCCTTCGCGGCGCAAGGCGTTGAAGACAAATCTGTACTAATGACTGGCAATATAGACGGCACGAATTGAACCACAGTCCCGAAGCATCGTACCAGTGCGAAGTCGCCGGGTGTCAAAAGGCCTTTCATCGCCCAGATCTTTTGACGAGGCACATGGAGAGACAGTAGGTCATCCGTCCGCTCTATTTGAGACTCGACTGACGAATGAGACACAATGGTTCTGAGCCTCAGCGACGATACCGCCATCGACGATCTTTGAGTCAGGTGTCTACTGCCGAGTCGGACCGTGCATCGACTGCCATCACCACGACCGTACCGCCGATCCCTCAGACAGCTATGCTTGACCCGGTCACTCAGGTGTCCAGCACCATGTCAATATACTCCATTGTAGACCCCACCACAACACATGGTTTTGTGTCCCAGTCAATGGACACTTTCAACGACCCGTCACAGCTTGCTGTCCCAGCAGCACCTCGCGGCTTTCCTCCCGACCTAGTGTATGGAGCTTCAACGTCCGATGATTCACCGTTTTACTCATCTGACAGCTGCTACTCACCGAACTCCGAGTACTCGCGGGCCCACATTGTCAGTCAATCCTACCACCCCATGCACCAAAGGCAGCGTTCGTCATCAACCACGTCACTTGTGGATCCTTACTTTCAGCCGCAAATGATGAAGTCACCACTATGTTCAACCTCTACGCTTCCTGCCTGGAGTGAGACCGAGACCAGTCTACCACCCCAGGAACTATTGGGGGTTAACCACTTCGAAGGAGCTTTCCTTCAGCCAGTGGGTACTCCGCACCTCGGACATCCGATTGACGAGCGCTGGGCTCATTCATTCTTAGACACCTCTAATCTCATACCGCTCTCCGAGCTGGACGGATACGAGTGGATTGCTCTACGAAGAGTGCTTTCTACGGCAGCCGGACTTGCGCTGGACAAGCATGGAATGGTAGAGGCCAGTGTTGGGAAATTAGAAGACTATCTGGATTGCTATTGGCAGCATTTTCACCCGTTGTTTCCGATCATTCACCGACCTACCTTTTTTGTCAAGACACCGCCTCCTCTACTGGCTGCCGCAATGGTTGCAATTGGAGCTCAGTTCTCAACTCGACCGCATTCAAAGAGCTACTCCACGTTCATGCACGAGGCTTGCATGAGGCTACTCCCAACAGTAGGTTACTTCACTGTTTCCGCCTATTTTGTAATTGTGCTAAGTTGACTTAGCAACGCCATCAAATTACAAGCCGTTCGCGCGTTTCTGACCTGCAGACTATCCTCCTTCTAGAGGCCTTCTCGAAGTATCGATCGCGGAGAGCCGACGTCCAGATGTCCTCACGTTTCAGGATTTTGTACTCAAATGTCAGTATTCCGGAGACGTTGGTTTATTGCGTGCAGCTAACAGTCGCACAGCTCCTCGAGGACCGAAACAGACTCTTGATTGACCCGCTGATACCTCTCCGAAATATCCCCAAGCATGCGAATCAGCCGATACTTCAAACTGCTTGGCACCGCTGGATCGATTACGAGACGAGGCGTAGAATATTACTTTCTGCGTTCATGCTTGAAACGAAGCAAGTCACGTTATTTCAGCAGAGGTCTCGCAATCGGCACGTTATGACAGAGCTCGACCTACCTTTCCCATGTGGGGATCTCCTTTGGGAAAGCGGGACTGTCGCCGAGTGGCGGTTGGGCAGCGGATTAGAGCAGACCTATTGCCTGACCGAAGCAGCTGATATGGCACTGATCTCAGACATATCTCTGGACCCCTTTCAATCGACACTCATCCTCTGCCACCTTATGAGCAACCAAGCCTCGGCCACCGAGTTCGACGATGACCTCCAAACCTTCCAAGACTGCCTCCACAACTCGACAAACGACAACCGCAAGCGCGGCCTTCTGACCTATCATGCCCTCCTCATGGCCAAGAAAACCCCAATTCAAGCCCTGCTCACAGTCAGCGGCGAGTCTTGGATCTTCGGCCACAAACTCTCCGAAGAAGCCGACTTCCACGCCGCCAAAGCCACGCTCCGCGCCTGGGCCACCACCACCAACGACGCCTCCCAAGCCGTCTGGCACGCCACCGCCCTCTTACGCCACGCAATGCACGACCACACCAACAGCACCACCACTGACATGCTGCACGAGCAATGGAGCATCTACCTCGCCGCACTCGTCTGCTGGGCCTTTGGCTTCGTCGCCCAGCCGTGCGTCGACCCCTTAACCGCGCTGTGGGATTTCACCATGATCTCGGTCGAAGACCAGGAGATGTGGGCGTATCTGTCCGTGATGCACAAGCCGTCGTGGGAGTTTATGCGCGACGTGTCGATGAGGTGGCGCACGGCTGGACTGTTGGAGCGTGTGCGCAGAAGGATCGACGGGCAGACGGGGGGTTTACTGAACGAGGCGCGAAGCGTGCTGGCCAGGTTGGTCGAGGGCGTTTCGACTCTGTCGCACTTTTGATGCTTGGTTTTCGCCTGGGAAGATTTTAGGATGGTTTGGGCTCGTGGGGTGGTTGCGTGGCGTTTGCTCGGGTTACTTTCTTGGTGCATACTTCATCTCTCCTCACGGCTTGGTCGCTTTACTTTCTTGGTGCATACTTCATCTTTTCTCGTGGCGAAGCGGCTTTGCTTTCTTGGTGAGATGCCTTATCTTTTCTCGTGGCGTGACGGCCTTTGCTACAGGGCTTCTTCGCTTCGACGGATTCTTCGTAAGTGGGTTTATGATTGAATCGAGCATCTCTACTTCTCTGGTGTGCGATTTGTTTCAAGGATTCGTTAGAGTTCGATATGAGCGTTTGGATACCCTTCTATACTCACCACTCATACTATATAGCTAGACCTCCTAGACATACCTCTGCAACCGAACCATCGGTAAAGATTGCTCCAGTATGACCCGCCATGACGCAACCTTTTGCTTCTTTTATACCGCATAGTACATCCCCCCTCCCCACACACATATACAGTACAACACCTACAGTTTCGACCCCACCAAACTCCCACCATCCAGCGCGATCGTCGCCCCATTGACATACGCCCCAGCCCGACCGCTCAGGAACAGACAAGCACCCGCCACGTCCGAAGGAGTGCCGATCCGGCCCAGTGGGATCCCGGCTTCGATGGACGCTTGGTGTTGAGATAGGGTGGCCGCCATCATTTTCGATTGGAAGGGCCCGCAGGCCAGGGCGTTTGAACTGGACTCTCCAAATCAGCATCGGCATCCAAGCCGCGGCCTCATCGGACAAGAGCCCAAGGTATGAGTACGAGCAAGACATACGTGATATTCCTCCTTCCCAAATGATTCGCCAACACGCGACTCAGATGATGCAAGCCCGCCTTACTCGCGCTGTACGCGAACGTCTCGAGCGCCGGCACCCGCAGCCCGTCCACGCTGCCGATGTGGATCACCCGGCCCGGGTCCAGCGCCGACGCGCCCTTCTCCAGCAGCGGCGTGAGCAGCTGCGTGACGGTGAAGACGCGCTGCACGTTGAGCGTCAGCACGCGCGTCCACGCCGCGTCCGGGTACGTGGCGTAGGGCGCGCCCCAGTTGCTGCCGGCGTTGTTGACGAGCACGTGCAGTCCTACCCGTCACCGCACATGACGACGTTAGCGTTTACGCCCCTTGCGCTTCGTGGCCCGTCGCGGCCGCCTGCCTCGGGTGTTGAGAGGTGGCTGGTTATGCGATCGGGTTGGGTTGGGTTGGGATGGGACGTACTCTCCTCCCTCCTGCCCAACTCCTCCGCCAGTCGTGTACAATCCTCGTGCTTGTAAAAGTCCGCGGCGATGGCGAAGGCTTGGCCCTTGCCGAGCGCGTTGAGTTCTTCGCACGCCTGCTCACAGGCCGCGGCGTCGCGGGAGGAGATGTAGACTTTGGCGCCGTTGGTGATGAATCCTTCGGAGATCATGCGGCCGATGCCTTTGGCGCCGCCGGTGACGAGGACGACTTTGTCCTGTGGAGGAGTGTTGGTTGGGGATTGTGTTGTGGGATGAGGGATGATTGGGTGGGACTTACTTTCACGTCGAAGAGGTTTGTTACGTCCATGGTGGGTTGGGGCTATTGCAATTGGTGGAGTTCAAGGGCTCAGGAAGGACTCTGGAGTTTAGGCGGTGTTTGCCGTGACTTGCCGAGGTTCTTCGTTACGACTTAAGGTAGGTTTAGTGCCCGTTCATGCCACCACTAGCGTTTGTCGATCTTTTTTGTTCCAAGGTACCTAAAGCGGCTCCGCGTCCTTGAATCGTTTCGAAATAGTCCATATGCCACGTGCGACGTAGATTCTGTGAAGACCGTGGTGGAAAGTCTCCAGAAATACGCAGGTTATGGAGGGACTACGAGTGAAGCATCGAAAGGAGCAGCGAGATCTCCAGTCAAAGATTACGCAGAAGAAGAAATCGGCAACGAAGAAGACACGGAAAGGTGTCGACGACGAATGTGTCGAGCTTGAAAGGCGATTGGGCGAGAGGCAACGGGAGGAGATGGCGGCACTGAATGTGGAACCACTATCAGGAACATCCAACGAGTCAAACGGAGATCAGACGAAGGCGCGACCATCACAATTCGAGGAAACAAGTAACGAGGCAAACGGTTCCTTACACGAAGACTCTCCGCCACAACCCGAAGGAGCTTCAGCCCAGGTCAGAGGGTATGACGTGAGAAACGCTCTTGAAGGGCACTCGATGGCAGATGGTCTCGACCAGTCTAAGCAATCGAAAAAGCCGAATCGGCAGAAAGCCCGTCTAGCAAAACGAGCTGCAGGACAGGAGGCTCTTGCCGCTAAAGCTGCAGAGGAAGCGGCAGACCTCCCAGATTTGCGCGAGGCCGAACGAGCGGCGATGCTGAAAGAATTCGAGAATCATGGTTTGAAGGAGAAGGAGATCAGACCGGATGGACATTGCTTGTATTCTGCTGTTGCGGACCAGTTGAAGCAAATCGGTGTTGGACTGAAACCTCAGCTCGTATCTAAGAGAATAGACAACGAGACTAATGGGGATTTTGAAGAGTTGGCCGACTATCGAATCGTCAGATGTACTGCGGCGGGATTCATGTCACAGAACCCGGATGACTTCTTGCCCTTTCTGGAAGAACCATTGGATGAATACACCCACAAGATCAGGGACACGGCAGAATGGGGAGGTCAGCTTGAATTGCTGGCTCTTGCAAAGGCATATGGTGTTGAAATCCTTGTCATACAGGGTGTATCAAGACTAGAAAAGATTGTCCCGGATACGCGGACTGAGGGCAAGACGATATGGCTGGCTTATTATCGGCACAACTATGGACTTGGGGAGCATTACAATTCACTACGAAAGGCACCTTGAAGGCCAGTAGGAAGTTCTAGATTCACCATCACCAAGAGAATCGACTGCGTTGTGAGATCAAGATATTGAGCATTACTACCTATGCCGCCAAACACTTACCCAGTCCGTACCTTTCCCGATCTCGTGCGTCCTCTGCGGCTGCCAACGTGCAACTCGCTCAAGACCGCCCACACTGGCTCTCCTGAGGATGTCCTCCTTAATATTGCCTTCTTCATCGTAAGGAAGATCCTCTCCTGGATGGCTCAGGTGCTCAATATACACCTTTGATGTCAATCCAAAAGGGGGACCACCGGTAGAAGGAGACTTATAAGTTGGAAATTCCAGGCAGATGAGGTTCCCGTCAGGTGATGGGGCTAAGAGCTGGGAGTATCGGAGGGACCAGGCAGGACGTCTTGAGGGCGGAAGAGCGCAGAGGAACTACAGCACCTACCGTTAGCAGATGGCTTCACGATTCGGTGCGTTGCGGCAACATAGGCAGATTCTTATGGAGCACCAGCTCAAGAGTCGGAATTGGGTAGTAATGTACCGTATAATCATATATCAACTCAAACTTTCCGGCTCCTTCGACCTCTTTCAGCCAAGTATCGGCAAAGAAATCCCCCACTATAAACTTCGTCTCGCCAGCTCCAACCTTCTCGTCCTTGATCGAATACATCGCTCCATTCGCTCTTTTCTCCTCCTCGCATCCCTTCACCGCGCTCTCACTGATCTCCAAGCCATAAGCATCATACCCAAAGCTCGCGAGCAGCAGCACATCGTAGCCCCGTCCACATCCGGGGACCAAAGCTCTCTTTTTCCTCGTGCTGCTTCCCTCTTCTACCATCGCTGGACCGATAAGATCACGTCGGTCCGTGAGGATATCAAGGAGTGCTGGATTCGGCGTGCCCTTGTCCCAGGGTAGAAAGTCGCCTTCATCCCAGAGCTTAGACCAACCCTTACCGTGCTCTGACGGAGGTGTGGAGAAGGTCGAGAGAAGGCGAGCACGCGCGTCTGCGCCGTGTTGGGTTTGGTCTGCTACGGGTTCTGTCATCTCGCAATTGCTTTTCTTGAGAGAATGTGAGAAGAAGTTGAAATTAATCGAGGCTGACCGGAGGTTTTGTCGATTAGTCGGCAAACCTCGAACCTCGGCAAAGCTCGCTGCAACTTCATCCGGGACTCGATTAGGACACCGCCCACATGTTTTGGACACCACCACTGAAATAGAAGTAGAATAGGGTAGTCAATGTAATATAGTTCCAGGTCGTGATATGTATTTGTATGGCGGACCCCACAACAACATGTCATCAACTTCTACACAGTGGAATTCAATCGATCAAATGCTTGCAAATGCCTAGGTCATGAAACTACATAGGCTCAATTGTGTAAGAACTACCCTCTGATGTTAGTAGTGCTGGTCGTGTCATTGTCGATGACGGAAGTCGGCACATAACTTATATGCACTGGCAAACATGTCTGTTCCGTTCTGCAGCGGCTCTAATCCCGACCGGTTCAATATGCCCGACCTAGATCGAGAATCAACGTTCCTATTGGCGCACCGACTCTGGAATGACGGTGTGATGCTAAGAAGGCTTGTTTAGAGATACCTTGGAGCGGATATACTCACCCTTCCATGACTGTCTCTTTTCCTTACATGTATGGGTTGAATCTTCTCCTCACTGCTTGTGTCGCTTCATACTATGTTAGTCCCTTCACCAATAGTGTTGAACATAGAACAAACATTACCTATGTGCGCATTGAGCGCCAGTATCTCAGCCAGCATTGGCCCGATAACTTGAAACCTCTCAAGCATGAACAACAGAGATCAAGAGAAAGGGGAGCCCTCGCTAGACCACGAACCGCTCTCATTGGGAATCTCACTCTCGAATGAGAAGGAGAAAGCTGGTGCATTGGAGACTCAATCATCGATACATTCGAGCGAAACAGTGCACCGTGGCGAAGAAGAAGCACCCCCACTACCTCCTTTATCCAATGCATCTTCAATATCACCTCAACCTGTGAAAGTACCGCGATCAGCTCGGAGGGGTCTTTTTGGACGCTTTACTATCCTTGCCGAGGTTGAGGAGCCGAAACATTATGGACGTAGGACGAAATGGTTTATCACTTTTATAGTGGCCCTTGCCGCGGCAGCAGCTCCTATGGGAAGCGCCATTTTCTTCCGTACGTTCTTCCAAAAAGTCTGGACGTCCATTGTCTGATACTGCTCGATTATAGCGGCCCTCCTCCTAGTCTCCGATGATCTTCACACAACTCCCACAGTCACCAATCTCTCTGTTGCGCTCTACATGCTAAGCATGTCCATATTCCCTCTATGGTGGTCATCTTTCTCCGAGACTATAGGGCGACGAACCATATATCTTGTCTCATTTACGCTTTTTCTTCTCTGGAACATCCTTTCCGCCGTGTCGACCAGCATTGGCATGCTTATTGTCATGCGAATCCTCGGTGGTGGGGCCGCGGCAAGTGTGCAAGCCGTAGGTGCTGGGACCATTGCAGATATTTGGGAGGTCAAGGAAAGAGGCACAGCGATGGGGATATTCTACCTAGGACCCTTGATGGGACCGCTGCTTGCGCCGATTATCGGAGGAGTGTTGGCCGAGCACTTTGGCTGGAGATCGACGCAATGGTTCCTTGCTATATATGGAGGAATAGTGTTGGTATTTCTGTTCTTTGCTTTACCGGAGACGTTGAAAGTGAAGATGGAGATTGCTCAAGCCGCGGAGAAGGAGCTAGTTTCTCGAGACGGCCAACGTCCGCCATCAAGCCGAATGTCGTCAAGGCAGATTGTCCACCAAAAGACGAAGAAGTGGGTGAGGGTTGCTAGGAGAGTGTTCCTCGACCCTTTGAAGATCATTCTATACCTTCGCTTTCCGGCTGTGTTGATCACGGTGTATTATGCTAGCATCACATTTGGCTCCCTTTATACACTCAACATCAGTTTGCAGAATACATTTGCAAAACCACCGTATAATTTTTCAACCATCATCGTCGGACTGACATACATACCCAACTCCCTTGGATACGTCATCGCAAGCCTTTTCGGTGGAATGTGGACGGACTCTATTATGCACAGGGAGGCCAAGAAGGCAGGAAGATACGATGCGAAAGGAAAACTAATGTACAGACCGGAAGATCGCATGAGAGAGAATGCGTGGATTGCGGCAGTGGTATATCCAGGAGCGTTGATATGGTATGGATGGACAGCAGAGAAGGGGGTGTTTTGGCTTGTACCTGTAAGTTTGTCGCTTGACAGCCGATCTAATATCTCTGCCGATACAATCTAATGTCGAGTTGTGCAGTTGATCGCCAACTTCTTCTTTGGTCTTGGCAGCATGCTCATCTTCAGCATGTCAACTACCATGCTGACAGAGTTCATGCCGAAGAAAGCCTCTTCAGGAGTCGCTGTTAACAACTTCGTTCGAAACATCTTCTCGTGCGTTGGAGGCGTAGTCGCGCAACCGTTGTTAAATGCCATTGGCAATGGTTGGCTGTTCACAGGATTGGGCCTCATCGCCGCCGCGAGTAGCGTGGTCATCTGGGCCATGAGGAAATTTGGGCCACGATGGCGGGAGAACATGGATGCAAAATTGAATTGATGTTCATGGCACCGGGTGTTTCGAGAGGATACTCTCGGGTGTGGTCTTTTTGGCATCTACCACGGCGTATTGAGCGGACTGAAGGGCACATTTGGTGTTGATTAGAGGCGTGGTACATGGGAGGTTCTGGCTCATTGGATTTTCCATTGCCATAGCATCAACATTGGATAGAACGTTGGCAAAAACATGTCTTATACTTTGCACGTGTGCCTTGCTGACGAGCCCACGTTCATCACCCCGCGGCAACCCTCGTTAGAAATCTCGAACAATTCAAACCCAAATTCCTTTCGCCATTATAGCAGCTGCATACTTGAGGCATGCCAATGCGCGCTGATCAAGTCCATTGCAGGCTTGATCGTGGCTACACGCCTCACTTTCCTTTATCATTGATGCCCAGTCACGTCAGGCATGTACTACGGCACAGAACCACTCGGAAGAAATCGTTCATGCATCCAGCCAATGCTGAAGATAGCCTCAACTTCGCTCTGCACAGTAACGGTATTAGACTCCGACTGCAGATATGGCGCGTGGGACGATGTTTTGCGTTCTGCTATCGTCAGATTCTCACTCGACGTGGCTCCATCCGTCGGCTGGTCCCCATGCTATTGGACCGTTACACGACCATGTCGACGTGTACCCCAATCTCCGGGACGTGGAGGTGGAGGACAATTCGAAGCAGTGGGCTGCTATTACTCCTGTGTCGCTGTTGAATCTTTACATTTGCTGCTCTTTCTCCTGCTCAGCGATTTATCACGTTACACAAGCATTGCTTGAGTCTGGGAAGCCCTCCCCACGTTTCTCTCGATCATTAGATCCCCGTTCCTCCCTCCCCTCTTTCCAGTGTCGTCCCACTCATCTATTCGTCGAGACCCCTCTCTTTGCCACGTCCAACTGATCGACGATGGGAAAAAAGAATAAGAATAAGAAGTTCAAACCCCTCGATGAAGGGGAGAAAGGCAGCATTTCCGCGAAATCTACTCAAGATGCCTCAGACTCTGTATGCTTCACTTCCAAGATATCAGTATTATGTTGTGCCTGCCATTCAATTTTCGTACCAATCACAGATGCCACAGGTCGATTTACAACCACCAAAACCACCGGAACCAGAACCGGAAAATCTTCCTACTGTTGACCTCGGTGGGAGCGGGAATGCTGTCGCTGAAGATATCGTCAAGACACCGGCACCGCCCACTGTTGAAGATGCGCCGGACGACGATGCGGGTACGTATTGATTAGTATTTTCCATACAAGAGAGGCTAACAGTGGTTTATAGGTGTCCACGTGGATGGAGATCCTCCCGCTGTCGACGATAAGGCGGAGGAACCCAGTAGTGCTGCGCCTGTCGAAACGGAGCAAGCGGACGACAAAGCTACTACAGATGCTTCCCCAAGTACAGATGAGATTCAAGCAGATCCACCAGCTATAGCTACTGATAGTACACAAGAAGAAGTAGCAGCCAAAGACGATAAGCCTGAAGGCGACAAGACCGGTGGTGAGCCGTCCAACGACGATGCAGCCGCCGACGCATCAGATGGGGCCAAAGATGGTAGCCCTTCCGGAAAAGAGCCCGAAGAAGCTGACTATCCACCTATCGACCCGGTCTCGTCGAGTGAGCTTGGAGCGTGGGGTATGGGTGATGTAGACGCCAAGGATGCCGATACGACGCCACCTGATGCGCAAGGTGCCGAGTCAACAAAGGAGGCTGACGCAGGCTCAGACGAGCCACGACCAAGCAACGACACAGAGGAGACGTCAACAGAGAAGGAGGAGGTCAAAGGTACAGAAGCAGACGGGGCTGCCGAAGCCACGAGTACCGATACTACCACCGAGAGTACGCCAAGTGACGAAGCAGCCACTAGCACAGAGAAGACAGCTCCCGAAGACCCTCCTGCTCAAAGCGAAGACGCAGCTCCAGCAGATCTGCCACCGCTGAGCGAAGGGATACCGCCAGCGCCAACGCCTCCACAACAAGAAGAGCCGGTTCTTTCAGCCCCGCCAGCGGAAGAGAAGTCCAAGGCTAACAAGGCACGGAAGATGAAAACTCCCAAGGGAAAGCTCACTCGGAAGAAGCCCGAGAAAAGCAAACCGAAGAAAGAGATGCCCGCTTTGATGCCAAAGGAAGAAGACCCACCTCCAGCGGCCGAAGCCACAGCCCCCGCTCCACCCGAGCCAGAACCTGACGAGACTAAAATTCCGGAGTCTGAAGTCACCGCTCCCGCTTCTACTGAGGCGGAATCTGCTGAGACTAAAGCTGAGACTAACCCTTCCGAGCCAGAGGCCCCATCTCCCACTTGTCCTGGCGCATACCCTGCTGAGACCACGGATCCAGAAGATGCTCCGAGTGAGCACATTCCTCAAGAGGAGAAGCCTACAGAACCCGAGATCGAAAACATGCCAGAAGCACCAGTTCCTGAACCGACATCCACAGATAGCGGAACCGCGGAAGAGAAGGCTGAAGATCAAACCTCATCCGAAGGCCTAGAAGCCGCAGCGGACGAGCCTGTCGAAGACAAGGTCGCGGAAGAGAACCCAGATGAGGCCAGCCCTCCCGTCGACCAACCGCCAAGCGAGGCCGGGGACGAAGTAGCAATAGATGATGCCCAGCCCTCGGTTGGGGAAGATGCAACGACTCAAGTTGCAGAACCAAAAGCTGCAGAAGTGGCGCCAGAGGCAAAGACCGAAGAAACGGAGCCCGAAGCTGAAGGGACACAGCCAGCGGGTGAACAGCCAGCGGTGAACCCAGAGGAAGGGGTGGCAGAGGCAGAAACCGGAGCGGAGGGGTCAAAGAGCGAAGAGTCAGCGCCAGAGGCAAAGTCCGAAGAGACAGAGCCGAAGGCAGAGATTGAGGGAAAAGTGCCAGAAGCAAAGACTGAAGAGGCGGATGCGGAGCCAGAGCCAGCTGCAGAGACCAAGACGGAAGGGATTGAGTCAAAGAGTGAAGAGACAGAGACGAAGACCGAGGACGTTGCGCCAGACACCCAGGAGGAAGCTAGCGCTCCAGAAGGCGCCACTGATCCGACCGGCGAAGCTCCAGCGGCAACTGAGGGTGAAGGCCCAGCTCCTCCGCAGACGGATGGCCCGACAGAGGAAGCACAGCCGACCGTCGAAGAGGATGCTTCACCACCTCCGCCCGAAAATCCACCGAGCGAGGAAGTTCCGAAAGGTGTTGAAGCCGCAGCAGATCTTCCTGCCACTGAAGAAACCGCTCCTGAAGTTCCATCAGGCGCTCCGGCTGAAGAAGTAATCGTTGTCGAAGAGCCAGCTGCTGAAGCGCCCGTGGAAGCTGCAGCAGAGCCTTCTGCTCCCGAAGAAGCCGTTCCCGAAGCTCCACCGGCCGTACCGGTTGAAGAAGCAGTCATCGTCGAAGAGCCAACTGCTGAAATACCCGTTGAAGCACCCCCTTCACCGATCTCCTCGAAAAGCCGTCGCCGCTCCGGTCGATGGGAAAGACCTTCCAAGCGCTCTAGCAAAGATAAAGAGAAAGACTCAAAGGCTGCTCCTCGGCCGGAATGGAAGAGGAGAGACAGCGAGATCAGCGGGTACAGTAAAGAAAGTGGACGATCATTGAGAGAGGCCAGGGAGAGGGAGGAAGAAGAGAGGAGAAGAAAGAGAGGAGCGGAGCGGAGAGCTAGAGAGGATAAGGAGAGGCAGGAAGAAGAAGAGGAAAGAAGAAAGAGAAGGGAGCAGATGAGGGCTCGAGAAGCTAGAGAACAGGACGAAGACGAGGAAAGGAGACGGAGGAGGGCAGACAGAAGGGCGTCCAAAGCCGTCGAGAGCGAAGCCGGCTCATGGGCACGTGACGGAGCCAGCCAGCGCTCCGAGCGCGCTCTG